>Ga0208299_1000324_pt1 | contig 45737 bp, 61 predicted proteins | sample 15_taG_FD_184089 | JGI IMG/M metagenome (GOLD analysis project Ga0208299, IMG submission 184089) | Marine viral communities from the Subarctic Pacific Ocean - 15_ETSP_OMZ_AT15312 metaG (SPAdes) (version 2) | ecosystem: Environmental > Aquatic > Marine > Oceanic | place: Pacific Ocean | collected... | reverse complement strand
TTTATTATCAGTATCTATATAATCAAATGTTTCATCAAACATCCAAGTCATTTCATATTTTTCCTTATTTATTTTTTAATTCTTCGTGGTGGAACACGTCAGTATCTATGTCTCTACGTGTCGGTATCCCATTTACCCACCACTTATTGTTTAATACTTTTCTTCAAGGAGGACTACTACTTGGGCTATGTTTCAAACCTAATGTTCCTCGATACAATATGTCCCGATTATCCCAGCCTTCGTCCTCACCATCAGAATTTTTTTGAGTAGTGGGGAAGTTCTGACTCCCCATCGTTTGAGATTATCGCTCTAAGGTTCGTGGTGTTTATCCACTACTCATTTTGAACCTCACTTGGGATTCGAACCCAACCATCTGTCGTAGTAACGTTATTACGATACGTTCCTCTTATGAGGTCTGTACAATTTGTCAAAAAATCTTTGTCGGTTTTCAAATGGGTAGAAACTCCGACAAAACCACCACCTTTTCAAATCGGTAGAAAAGACAAAACCACCACCTTTTTCAAATTATCGTAGAAAAAGACAAAAACCACGAATTCTTTTATTCATCCGAATCAACCCACTTCTTCGGTTTATTTCAGAACTAACTGAAACGTGGTTATTAGAGTGTTTTCAAATTCAAGATTTATTTCCCATTTCTTATACCTAAATATACGACAAAAAAATGATTAAGTCAAGTCTTTTTTTCACTTTTTTTCACTTTTTTTACTCTTTTTTCAAATCTTTTGTACATTGAATTCAATGCTTTACGTTGTTTTATTGATAATTTACCAGTTTCCAATAAAAATTTCCTTACACTCTGTAAAAAATACTCAGAACGTGATTCGTATACCTCATCATACCCACATTCAGATAACAAAGATAGTATATTCTCAATTTTTCTATTACTTGATGTAATATAGTCTGTTTTCTTTTTTCTATATTTTGGATCGTTTTCTAACGTTCTCCATTTTGCATATTTTTTAACTATAGCTGTAATGGACGATTCCATTTTTGGTGAAATTCTACGACCATTTACCAACGCGTCATACATTGACCAAAGAAACTCAGTTTTGAGATAAGCTTTATCTTCAATAATATGTTTTAATTGGTCTATTCGTTTACCATAGTGTTCTTTATTATATTCCCTATTACCATTGTCTTGATAATGTGGTTTAGCCCTTTTTACCTTGGCTTTAGGTTTTTTGGCGTGTGAAGTAGGAACTACACGAGTTACCGTAGGGTCTGATAATATCTTATTTTTCATATTTGATCTTACAACAAAAAAACGAGAAAGTCAAGTCTTTTTTTCAAAAAAATTCAAAATATTTTCAAATGACCTCTTACCGAACCCATTTTCCAACCATTCTATATGATTTTGAAGTTTATCTATGATTTTGGTCTTATTCTCAATAGTATCTATTCTATACTTAGTGGGTGAAGTTAACATATTGACTCTTATGTGATTTTTATCTACTAACCCACGTTCTACCCAATTTCTATGAAAATCTGTTATATGTTCTATATTTAGATTACTAATTGTAGGTGTTATCTCAAAAAACACATTAGGACACTCTTTCATCATTAGTTTTCTATTATCTTCTATTTGTTTCCAATTTGTATTAACTCTTATATTCTCTACAAACTTTCCCATACCATCAAGACTTGCCGAAACTCTTACATCATCAAAACTATTCCAATAGTCCAATATTGATTTTTCTTTGAAATAGAAATTACTGAAATTTGTGGTGTATCTCAACCTCACGTTCCTCATAGAATTTTCTATCCAATAGTCTAATATCTTATAATGTTCCTCTGTAACTAATGGTTCTCCACCTGCCCAACTTACTTCTTCAACATATGGTAGAAATTCATATATCTCGTCTATTGTTGATTTTGGAAGTTGTTGAATTGGCCCGTGTTGTGATGAATAATCTGGCCCACAAGTAACACATTTGAAATTACAAATATTTGAGAATCTAATATCCATATATTTCATTTTATTGGATATCTTTTCATTTATCCTATGAATATCTTTTCTGAATGTCTGATTTGCGTATTTTCTGAGTGAGGGTATATTGGATTCATCAAGTTCGTAACATTTAGAACAAGATTTTGTTGGAATGTCATTCAACATATTATTTCGTAACTTATTGAATTTGTCATTGTTTATTATATCTTTTATAGACTTATCTTTTATATTATCATATGGTATATCGAACTCTGAAACACAACACGGATATACATTACCATTAGCTATAATATGTGTATGTATCCAAGGCAACATACAGAATACTTTTGATTTTCTAAGTAACTTTCTCATTTTTCATTATATCTTCTATATAGTATGACCACATTTCGTGTGCCTTCTCGTCAGGATGTCCTTCATCTTTATATCCACCATATTCACCATCTCGATAATATATAAAATCATTCCAACATACTGAATCTGATAAAAATGATGGATAATGTTTTTCAAATTGAGTTTTCCAATATTCTGGTAAATCTCCAGTTTTTACCAAATTTGTGGTGATATACTGTCCTTTTCTATTTCCAGCTGCCTTTTGTTCTCTCCTAACTATATTAAAAAAGAAATATGGTATATTGAAATTTTCACATATAGATGCTAATGAAATAGACCAATGTAATTGTTTTATAAGTAAATGTCTTATTGATATAAGAGATAACATTTTTCTAAACATTGGTGTATGTGAATGTGCGGTAAGTTGCATCCAATCATATAATGAATGATTATGTACTCCTGTACAATCACATTTCTTTCTTCTCAGTACCTCAGTTCTCCAGGGAATTGTCCAACCAATACATACAAATTCTAATTCATCTTTAAACATTGATATATCATACAATGAATTTCTGAAAATAGATTCATTAGATTGACCTTCTAATGCATTGTTGATTACTGTTTTCTTTACTCTATCTCCAATAATATAAGGAAATGCGAAAGTTTTGGGTGATTCTAATTCACCACCAAAAACCCAACTACAACCATTAAAATATAACATAAAATTCCTACGGTCTGAACATATCCCATACGTGTTTAATAAATAACCCTACAAAACCAGTACCAATAACACCTCTCCATTTAGAAGTAGATTCTCTGAATTGTGAATTTAATTTAGTTTCTGCCCATAATCCATCGTGTGGATTGAACATATTCTCTTTGATAAAACTCAAATTCTCATTTACCTTACCGTGTGCTTTATCCATATCTGATTTCATTTCATCTATGGATTGTGTAAGATTATCTATTTTATTGTGAATTAAATCAAATTCTTTTCTGTCTGATTGATTCAATGGGGCTCTCCGTTTTATATACAACTATAAATATAGTATATATAATAAAGTACTATGCAATTCCACCACTTTTTGGCTTTTTTGACCTATATTTTCTTGGTGTTGGTTTAGTGGGTTTATAGTTTTTTTCTAATCTGAATATCTCTTCTTTCAAGATTTGTCGAGTTGCTCGTAATCTCTGTATTTCATCTTCCATTTCACCATATCTTCTGAATGATAGAAATGCATAAGATAAAATACCAAAAGATGTACCCAAAAATACACCAATCAATAATATTAAAATATTATTCATTTTATTCTCCTACAATCATTACATCTTTCATGTAAATCTTTTTTACTAATATTTTTATCTACTTTTGCCTCAAATTGTTCTCTTGGTAAATAAGAAAAATCAGGCAATTTAGGTAGTGGTGATTTATGATTCATACCTCTATTCAACATTTCTTCAGACAATTCCTCGTGTCGAGATTGATATGATGATAATTCTATTTGAACTACAGGAGATATACGTTTATCTATTTTGTATTTCTTATTAAATGATGGTATAAACTTATGTAGTTCACCATGCTCACCGACTAAGTGTTTATTACATAGACGTTTTGGGTCTATCATCCACATTCTCATTTTATTTCCTTATTACTAATTCTCCATTACTGATTAGTGATTGTCCTACCTCAAAATTGTGATGTTTACAAATATCATATACAATTTTCTTCATTTTTTCACTATTACCAGTTATTATTCTAATAGGTAGATTTCCTCTATTATACTGCACAATCAACCAATTTGCTAAATGTTCCTTTACAGTTTCGTGTGTCTTACCGTGTAAATCAATTTCAAAATTCATCTAATTTAGTGGATTCTTCTTTCCACCAATCTACCTTTCCTATAGGTTTTCGTGGCCTAATATATTCCTTGACTATAAATATTCTATTGAAATTTTCATTATCCAAGTTCTTCCGCAACCTAAAATATGTATGAGCCTCCTCATACACATTTGTTTTTAAATCCACAGTATCTACGACTTCGTTATTACACAAAAGTTGCCACGTTCCCATAAGCTTTCTCCTTATTCTAATACAATATAAAAATCCATATTTCCATCATGCCAATTAGCTGTTAGTTTCATAGTATCTCCCACCATAGTCTGTACAGGTGCTATCATATTATTTAACTCACCCCTACTATTACTAAAACTCGTCTTATTGGATGTTGGAACTTCCATTCCATTAAAACCTGTTATATAAACTGTATCATAAGATACATATTCTAAATTATCTGTTAGTCCTCTCTTTACAACATATCCAAGTGTATCACCTAAATACCAATACAAATTACTTTCCCATTCTACCCAAAAATTTTCAACACCAAAACTACCTTTCCGTATAGATCCTGATACTCTATGTAGAGTTTGCCAATTATCACCTAATGTCATATGATAATACCCATTACCATCTTTAGGTAATCTCATATCAAATGATAATTTTGCTAATACATCACCTTCTGATGATATAGGATTTGAACACCCTACAAGTAATAGGAAACTACCTATTAGGGTGTTTTTTATTAATTTGATTATTTTCATGTTTTTTATTGACATTATTATCCTTACTTTCTTTGTGTAATTTACTTTTTCGTTTACTTCGTGTTTGTTCGAGTGAGGTTTCATCTTCAATCTCATCCCATTCTTCCCAATGACGAATATTTTTACTCATTTTATACTCCTAATATACGGATTATTTTTGTTAATGTCAAGTACTTTTTATTTTTAATTTCTCGATAACATCAAGAAATTCTGTTATAGTATAGTTTTTACCTTTATCATCTAATATAACAAAGTGTTCTAATGATTCTGGTCTATTATGAATCATATTATGTAGTGCTATAAACCCATCTGCTGGATAAAATGAACCTAAACTCTCCTCACCCAACTGATTAGATTCAAACATCAAGTTTGCCTTATCTTCATCTTTACCTAATATGAAATATGTCATACTTTTATTAAGTCTTTCTCGTAAGTATCAAGTGATTTGATGTAAAGTTCAAATATTTCCAATTTCATTGAACCAACTTCACCACTATCTTGAATTATCTCTGATAAATTTACTAATATTTGGAAATTATCTGCAGTTAATTGATTACAATCAAACTTCACTACTACACCATTTGTGGGTTCTATATGATGTGAATGAATTTTTTTACTTAAATCAAATAGAGTATTTGGTTGTTCTTTCTCAATATAATCATTAGCACCAATTCCTTTATGTCCTACCCAATCTCCATATATATCACTACACCACGGCTCTAATTCTCTCAACATTTGAGAATTACAATTCTCAACTACAAATCCAACATCATATTTAGGTGGAATAATAGGATTCATCAACTCATCATGCTTTACCATATGACCCCATTTACGAATAAAGTTTCTCGTAGAACGAAGATTCTGTTCTAACCACTCTGACGATTCTCTACCTTTCATAAAGACTTGTCCTGCTGGATTTCTCATAGCTCCATCTTTGAATCTACTACCACGACAAGTCATATGATATACAAAACCTTCCCAAGTTTGAATCAATTCATATCCAGCCAACTGAAATCTATTGAATATATCCGAATCTTCTTTTGATTGTGGGGCATATAACGGGTCGTGTCCACCTATTCTTTGAAAATCTTCTTTGTATATTGCCCAGGGGGCGAATATACCTCTTGTAATCTTATCCCCATCTTTTCCATTTATAAAAAATGTATGAGCAGCTGGATATTCATTAAATTCATCTATAAATCCTTCTTCATCAAATTCTTCAGGTTCTATACCAAAATCGTTTAGTATCTTCTCAATACCGTTAGGATGTAATGGTGGTTCTACACGAGTTAGAGATACAACCTTTCCTGGTTTTAACCATTTATCAATCGACTTCTCTGCATCTGGGTGTATGTACATATCTGCATGAAATATTATAACTCTATCGTGTGTTGCATATTCATTTATCAAGGTATCGTATAAGATTGTGTGTCCTAATCTCGTTGGGCCTTTATTTCTATGAAACTGAATATTCTTATCTCGTTTCATTTGTACCAATACCCACTCCATAGTTCCATCATCAGAGAAATCATCAGCAATACATATCTCGTGTTCTACTGTACAGTTCTGACGAATACTATGATATGCTTGTTTCAAATATTTTAAATTATTCCTAGATGGAATAATAAAACTAATTGGTTTCATTGATATAATTCTCCATATAATCTTTTAAATTTTTAGTAGGTGTCCAACCTAAAACTTCCTTTGCATGTGAAGGGTCAGCTAATGTTACATCATATTCACCTTCTCTTACTGGTATCGTAACCGTTGGGTGTCCAGTAAACATATTTGCAACTTCACTTATACTGTGATTTACACCTCTACCGAGTTCAAATATCTCACCATAAAATTCTTTCTCTGAACTTTTTATAATACCATCTACAATATCTTCTACGTGAGTAAAATCTCGTCTTTGTGTACCAGGTGAAACTACTGTCAATGGTTTACCATCTTCATATTGTTTTTGAAATATTCCAAGAACTGTTGCATAAGTTCCTTCTTTTATTTGATAATCTCCATACACATTATAAAATCTACATATTGAAGTTGGTACTTTATAAACATTACTATATAACTTACACAAATCTTCACCACTAAACTTTGACCAAGCGTATGGACTCTCAAACAATCCGTGATGAATTGAACTTGAACCTGCATATACTATTGGAGTTTTAGTTTTCCTTGCATATTCTAATATGTTTAATGTTGATAAAAAATTATTAACAAGTGTTGGGTGTGGATTTTCTAATGATGGTTGTATCCTTGCTAATGCTGCCATATGATATATCACATCATATTCTTCATCTCTCCAACTTGGATATGTTGCAACATCTACATATATTCCAAGTGTATGTTCACTTGATATATCATAATTATAATACTGACAACCATCTTGATGATTCTTTTCAAATCCTGTAGAATAGTTATCTACTGATGTTACTTCGTGTCCATCCTTCAATAATCTTTTTATAAGATTTGTTCCAATAAACCCCGCACCACCAGTAACTAATATTTTCATTTCGACTCCCATATTTTTTTACCATATCTACTTTTCTTCACCACATTAATATCTTTCTGTACATTATCAATAGATTTTAAAAGTGATGTGATTTGTTTATTCAAATCATCAACCTTTGACATTACTTCCGTTGTTGTATTAGTCAATTGACTTTTAACATTACTATCTAACTCCTCTACCATTCCGTGAATGTGTGTATGTGATGAATCCAACATACTATCTACTGTAGAAGTTATTGATAATAAAGTTTCTTGTAATCCATCAACATTACCTTGTTGTTCTTCTAAATAATCATCAAGTTTTGCATCAGCTAATTGACCAGTCTCTATCAATGTATGTAAAAATTTAATATCATCTAATATCCTTCTCAACTCTTTTGTATATAAACGAATTGTTTCAGGATTAGATACATCTACAAATGCATCTACCTGTTCTGATATTACTTCATATTCACTCATAATGTTATCAAGTTGTTCATCAAATTTTAGTGTTGAATAGTAAAGTCCTGTACCAAAACACCCAACCCCAATCAATGTTAACATTATTATTTTTATTACCTTATTCATTTTTATCTCCATTGTTTATTCCAATTTTCTTTCCATTTCTTTTCTGTGTAATATTTTTCAAAGTTTTCTTTTGTCATATTACTACACATTGTATAAAACTCATTATCATTCTTTAACTCAGAGGCTATTCTTTTTGCTGATTGTAAATCACCAATTTCTACTGTAGTTAGTGGATGAAGTTTTACTTGTGTATCTAATCCACCATATCCAACACAAGGTATTCCATGAAATCCACAATTCATAGCAAATGTACCAGCCGCGTGTGTTCTCATCAAATGTACACCTATATTATATTGAGATAAATTGTCAATCCATTCTCTCCAATTCATATATGGTAGATACTGAATATCATCTATTTGATTTTCTTGTTCTTGTTTTCTACCCATTGATGGTGCAACTATTGGATCACCTATTTCTCTTGCCACTATATAAGAATCAAATCCACCATACCAACTAACCATATTACCACCAATGATTGTTACATCTCCCCACTCACTTCGTGGTAATAAATTATGTGGTATCATCAAACTTCTCATCACTCTTGTATCTTCACAACCTAAACCTCTATAATAATTTACATCACTTTCATTATGACAATAAACCCAATCTGAATCCATCAAGGTATTGAAATAATTAAATTGTTCTTCAACTGAATAATCTTGAAAATACCAATGTGGGCCTTCCTGCATTACTGCCACTTTATCACAACACTTTCTAATAGATTCTAAATCAACTTTAGGATTATTCTTTGGTATAATAACAATACCTAAATCAAAGTGTTCATCTGGTAAATATTCCAAACTACACATAGGTGCATCTAATGCAATACACCAAGCAACTTCCGTTCTTGAGTTTGGAAAATCTCTTGGATATTTTTTATTATCACCTGTTTCTGAAAAGAATGCTACATTCATACTACTGCTCTTCCTTTCATTTCTTCCCAATCTCTATTTTCTCTCACTTTATCATTTGTTTCTACAACTGATTCTAATACTTTTGTTTCGACTCCAAGTTTATGTGCTACACTTATCAATGCTTTTATATCCTTTGGTAAACAATGACCACCGTATCCACAATCTCCATCAGGTCCTGGTACTGCCCAATGTGTTACTCCCAACCTTTCATCAAGTGTAGAGTATTCTACTACTTTATCATAATCAACATCAACTTTATCACATATTTGTTTTATCTCGTTTGCAAAAGATATCTTTGTAGCAAGATATGAATTAGTCATATATTTTACCATCTCTGCTGTTGTTGAACCTGTTTTGATAATATGTGCTGTTGGAAATACTTTACTATATATCTGTCTAAGTTTATTTGTTCCTTTTCTCGTACCACCCAATATAATACGAGTTTGGTTTTTGAAATCTTCTATGAAGTTTGCCTCTGTAAGAAACTCTGGATTGAATATAACATTTACACCTTTATATAAATTATTCAATCGTTCAGTAGTTCCAGGTGGAACTGTAGATTTGATAACTACTATCTGTAAACCATTTGCATATGTATCTATTTCTTTTATAACACTCTCAACTATATCTGTATGACAACTACCATCTTCATTCATTGGTGTTGGAACACATACAAATATTACTTCACATCCCCAAACTAAATGTTTTAAATCACAAGTACTCTTATCTTCATTATACTTGTCATAAGTTTCTAAAACATAATATGGTTCAAACCCTACTTTAATTGCCGTTCCAACATAGCCTTGACCAATTATTCCAATTTTCATTCACATACCTCTTGCCATTTGTGCTATAGGGTGATTTTCACCCAACAAATCTATTGCCTCTTGTCTTATCATAGTGGGTGTCCATTGTGGATCGAATGTTAATCTTACATCACACATAACATCCTCTATTGTTTCTACTGCCATTACTACTTGACTTATAATCATATCTTTCAAACCACAATGTGGTGTAGTCAAAGACATATCTATAATTACATTATTTTCTTCTATACCTATAGAATATATCAATCCTAAATCATATAGATTGATTGGAATCTCTGGGTCATACACCCCTCGTAATTTTTCTATAACTTGTTCTTCTGTAATCATAAAGCATCTTCACCGAAGTATTTCTCTACATAGAATCTAAGTAATTGTTCTACATCCATCTGAACCTTTGTATCTCCAATTCCTACTTTAGTTTTCTTCTGTACTTCTTCAAATGTTCTTGCACCCTCTAATACAGCTTCTTCTATATCGTGGTCGGTTGTATTAGATTTCTTATCAATCACCCTTGTCTTTTCTTCAATCTTTCTATGTGGTTGATTAGTTTCATCATAATAATTATTGATAGCCATTCTCAATGCCTTATCACCCAATACTGAACAATGATATTTTCTGGTAGGTAATCCACCTAACTCATCATTAATATCTTTTGGTTTCATTGACATAGCATCATCTAATTTCATACCATCACCCTTTGTTACCATTTCCGACATTATAGAAGTACTTGCTATGGCTGATGCACATCCAAAGGTTTGCCACTTACACTCTTTTATACAATCTTCTTCTTCCGAACACCTAATCCATATCTTCATCATATCACCACATGCTGGTGAACCTACCATTCCTACAGCATCATATTCGTATCCTTCAGCATCTTCATCTGAATAGAATAGATTTCGTGGATTAAAGAAATGGTCTTTAACTGTATCGGTGTAGAACCAACCTTCTGTTTGACTCTTGTTAGATACATCTGATTTTTCTATTGTTACCTTTTTAGTTGGCATAAACTTTCTCCCCTTGTATCTCCAACTTGTCCATATTGACATTTACTGGAGATATCTTTCTTAGTGTTTCTACAATTCCTGGTAAAACCTCTATTATCTTTTCTATATCTTCTTTAGTAGTTTTCCTACCTAATGTAAATCTTAGTGTTCCGTGAGCTACCTCATACGGTAATCCCATAGCCAATATAACATGACTTGGTTCTAATGTTAATGAAGTACAAGCACTTCCAGATGAAGTACATATACCATATTCATTTAGATACAACATCATTGCCTCACCTTCAATATCTGATATGGTGATATTAGCATTATTTGGTAATCTCATTGTTGGATGACCATTCAAAAATGTTTTATCTATACTATTCAATATACCATCTTCCAACATTGTTCTTAATTTAATTAATCTTTTATTTTCTTTCTCTCTTTCTTCCTGACCTAATCTTAATGCTTCAGTAAATCCCATAATGAATGCTACATTTTCTGTTCCACTTCTATGTCCAAACTCTTGTCCACCACCATGAATCAATGGAACTAACTTTACCGATTTCTTTTTATACAACATACCAATACCTTTAGGGCCGTATATCTTACTACCATTCAATGTCATCATATCTACATTTAGTTTCTCTACATCTAAATCTAACACTCCACCTGCCTGACAAGCATCTGTATGGAATAAAACTTTCTTCTCTCTACATATCTTACCAATTTCTTCTATCGGTTGTATAGTTCCTATCTCATTATTGGCATACATTATAGTAACCAAGATAGTATCTTCTTCAATGGCATCTTCTACATCTTTAGAATTCACCATACCATACTTATCAACTGGTACTCTTGTTATACGATATCCTCTTTCGTGTTCTAAATAATATAATGTTTCTGTTACTGCTTCGTGTTCAATTGTGGATGTGATAATGTGTGCAGGGCCATAATGTGGTTCTAATTTTTCAACCACACCTTTTATTGCTAAATTTACTGATTCAGTTCCACTACCCGTAAAGATAATTTCTTCTACTTTTTTGGCATTAATAATTTCTCTGATAGTTTCTCTTGAACTATCCATAACTCTCTTAGAGCGTAATCCTATTGTGTGAAAACTACCAGGATTTCCGTAATCATCTTGGAAGTATTTATTCATTACATCTAAGACTTCATCTCTAACATAAGTTGTAGCGGCGTGATCTAAATAAATTTCTTTCATTCTATTTCTGTGATTGTAATAAAATTGAGTTCATATTCTTTTAATAAATATTCAATAACTTGTTCAAAATGTAAATAATTTTCTTCATTCCATACATTTTGATTATGTATTCCATTAATATGAGATTGAAACATAAAAGTTTGTCCATATAAACTCAAATTATCTGGTTCATTTATACCATCACACCCTACAAAGAATTGTGTTGAAAAATTTATACCTTTATTTATTTCTTCGTGTCCTGCAACCCATTCAAAATAACTACTGATTGCATCAGCACTTTCTTGATTCACTCCCCAACCTGGTGCTCTAAATCCTTTTGGTTTATATCCACAACTCTCCCATAAATTTAACGATTCTTGAACTCTCTCAACGGCTTCACCATAATTCAATTCAAAAAATTCCATTTCACCAATACCTTCACTCTTACAAGCATGATAATGTCCGTGATTAGATAATTCAACATAATCTTTTGATTTCCAAAAATCTACAAACTCTTTTGTGATTGGATATTTATCGTGATAATTACTTGGAATAAATAAATTAAACTTTACTCCATATTTTTCATTCAAAGAATCCAAATATTGTATCTGTTCATCTCCTTCAACACCCCAATCTTGTTCTGGGTGTACATCATCTATTGCAACAATAACATTTACCTTGTCCATTACCAACTCACTTCCCAATCTTTGAATTCTGCAGCTAAACAATCTATTTTATAATCTTTTCTACCACCAACTCGTTCTCCAATTATATTACCTGCAACATTTCGTATTCCATTCAAACCGTGTGTAAGATGCAAGTTACCATCTTTATCACCCTTTCTCACTTTAGATTCATTATACCATATATGTGCATTCATCTGTGATAAAACTATAACTGCTCTGATAACATTAGAATCAATCTTCGGATTTTCTTCTTCTAATATTAAATCTATATCGTGCATTATATCTTTTATCTCTTTTGCATAGTTATCCTTGTTTTCAGGTATAAAAACTTCCTTCAACTGATGTATGCTAAGTCTATCTATTAGTTCATTTAGTGTTGGTAAAAATTTTCTTTTACTCATAAGTTTCTTCCTTGATTTGATTTATCTTTATGATATTTTCCGTTTTTGTCTATAAATTCTGTACAATTATTTCCTGATTTTTCACCATCGTCTCTCATAATAACAGCTCTCCTACTACGAGTCTTATGTTGTACAGGAGTAACACAATGGTGAAGCTCTGAATTTGGTGTTTGACTCCAACCTACATAAGTATTAAACTTAGGCTCCACCTCAACTACATTTCCTTGTAAATCCTGAAAACATAACTGTCCACCATATTCTCTATTCCAATTCTTATTGAGGTATATTCCTGAATTTAGAAAGTTTTTTTGATATTTTTCTAACTTATGTTTATGCTTCTTTACCCATTCAAAATCCGTATCCCCATGATTACCAATATAAGAAAGATAATCATACTTTGACCAAATAAAATCAAATAAATAATGTCTATTCGATTCTATATCATCAGTTAATTTAGACAAACTCAAAGTCTGTAAAGAATGATGAATTGGTGCTAAATAGGTTACTAATACTTCATAATTGAATTTTTGAATTTGTTTTGAAATAGGATGTTTATACTCCATAAAAGTGTGAGGAGCATATTCCCAACAATTTTGGCCCATTGCTTTGGCGTCCTCTATTGTACGGAGTGGAGGCTCATATCCCGGCTGATAATAGTCAATATCTTCTTCCCATCCGTGATCATTTCTACAATTTAAATGATATTGTTTTATCTTATTTATTTTTTCTAAAATATCTTCTGGTACATCACGAGAATCAACTTGTCCATACTCATTTTGAGATTGATCAAAATCTTGAGTATTCCATTGAAACCTATCTAACTCAGGCCCCAATTCTTCACATCCATGTGATGTAAAGGCCCAATATGGTGCCTTTTTATGTAAACTAAGTAATTTATTAGCAACATCTACTGGTAGAAAATCTTCTACAATAAGATAACCACACTCTAAATAAAGTTGTTTTTGTTCTTGAGTAAGATTATACATTTATGTTTCCTTGTTTATCATAATGAAAGAAACCCCACGATCCGGCATCATTTTTAAAATCTCTTATGGTGAGGTTTCTTCTTAACCTATTACGTGTTTTTATAGGTATAGTACAATGACGTAAACCAATTCCTTTGACTTGATTATAAGCAATGTATTTATTGAAACCAGTTTCAAAGGTAACTTTATCACCCTTTGAATCAATTAACATTAATTGTCCACCCCAGTCTGACTTCCAATCTTTATTAAGATGAATAGATGAATTTAAATTGGGTGTTTCATGTGGATAGTCTTGTTCAAGGACATTATCTTGATGCCATCCGATGTAACCCCACCAATCATACATATCTAAACTAATTTGAAAATTTGGTTCACGGAAATCACCAAGAAGTTCTTTAAGTTCATAATGAATTGGTATCATATGTTTCATAACATCTCTTGTGACGAAATAATTTATGGTATTGTGTAATTCATCCTCATAATAATCATCAGGTGGTATTCCATAATTCCAAGCATTATGACTCATTGTTTGATTATCATTATTAGGAAAACCATTTTTATCTACATCATAATCATATCTATTATCTTTTAACCATTGTTTTTGTTCACGAATCAAGTAAAGAGTTTCAGTAGATATATCAGTCCAATTTATTTGTCCACGATTACCTTTCTTTTTCCATTCAACGTTATTCCAAGAAAAATTATTCGAACCGAATGCCCAAAACTTAATTTGTTTATGATAATCCAAAAGTTGATTTACAATATCAATTGGTAAAAAATCTTCAATTATTATGTAACCACGCTCTAAATAATGTTGTTTTTGTTCTTGAGTAAGATTATATTTCACGACAATCTCTGTATATCATTCTCCACCATTCTTTCAACCATCTCCTCAAATGACACAAATGGTTTCCATCCTAAGTCATTTCTGGCTTCAGTTGAATCACCTCTCAAATAAAATACATCTGCAGGTCTCATATATTTTTCATCTGTCTTTACATACTTAGACCAATCATCAATTCCAACTTTACTAAATGATAAATCTAAAAACTCTCCTAAAGTATGGAAATTTCCTGTTGCAATAACATAATCGATAGGTTTTTTATTTTGTAACATCATCCACATAGCCCTAACATAATCTGGAGCATATCCCCAATCTCTTTTAGTATCAAGATTGCCTAAAGTAATACTATCTTTTAATCCTAAATGTATTTTTGCAATACCATCTGTAATCTTTCTTGTAACAAATTCTATACCTCTACGTTCTGATTCGTGGTTGAATAGTATACCACTCACATTAAACATATCATATGATTCTCTATAATTTACAGTAATCCAATGTCCATATAACTTTGCTACTCCATAAGGTGAACGAGGATAAAAGGGTGTATTTTCATTTGCAAATTCTTCCATCTTTCCAAACATTTCTGACGTTGATGCCTGATAAAATTTTATAGGTTTTTCATATTCTCTGATAGCTTCTAACATTCTCAACACACCAAGTCCTGTAACACCTCCCGTTTGTTCAGGTGTATTCCAACTCTCACCAACAAATGATTGTGATGCCAAATTATAAACTTCATCTGGATTAGATTCTTTCAAACACCGTAATAATGAATTTTGATCTGTCAAATCCCCATTCAAAAATGTTATCTTATCTTCTAAATGTAATGTATTGGTTCTGTTTTTTGAAGATGACCTACGTTCCATTCCAAAAACATTATATCCCTTTTCTAATAGAAAGTCTGCTAAATGACTTCCATCCATACCATTGATACCTGTTATTAATGCTCTTTTCATACTATTCTCCTGCTGGATTTCCCCATAGTTGGGCTTCCAAATCTTTATATTCATAGAATTTACCTTTACCATCACGTAAAATACCTATGTTACATCTTGATAGATTTAAAAATTGTTGAAAATTATCATGTTTTTCATCAATAAAAGAATAAGGATTCTCCTCTTCTTTTACATAAAGTCTTTTTTGTGGGTGTCGTCTTGCATGAACGTGTAATATATTTTGACAAATAAATTGAATAAAATCAGTACCTAACACTTGTTCACACGAAATAGATAATCCCTCATCATCATTATACAATAAACACGGTGGAATATTGACACCTGACTTTATCAAATCTGATGAGATTACTAAACAAGAACCACTTATCTTTGGTTGATTTATATAAGTGAAATCATATTCTTCGGCCTTACCATTTATTTCATTCATCTTTTCAATTGACATTGGTGATTTAGCTTGCATTGGATTCAAATGACCATTCTCATCATCTACGAACACGTGGTCTTTATAATCTACGTGTACCAATGGATCCCAAGATGAATCCCACATTTTTCTATCTGAAAAACTCATAATATACCTATGTATGTTTTCTTTATTGGTATACTGAGATAGTGTTTCTACTACATCAAATGCTTCTTTAGGAAAGAAACTATCTGTTTCACCCCACATTACATAATCTACTTTCTTACAGTAGTTATAATTCAAATCTCGTCTATAATCTGTATGGAAATAGAACTCATCTGTGCCAACAATTCGTGTAACCACATTATAACCTAAGTTTTTTATAAGATTTAATCCATTGGTAAACTTAGATATTATTGAATTTTCATCTATTTTACTTGTGTCTATTCTTTCTATCTTTTGTGAAAGATTTAAACATAAATCTATGGTTACGTTATCTTTATTTTCTACATCTTCTAACAAATTCAAAAGACCATCAATAAAATCTTTATACATTTCTATTTCAAAGAACATTACGTGTGTTCCTATAACATATTTATTTTTTAGTAACATAATTATCCTGTATTGCCTCCCATACTTGTTTCATCAAACCATTTCTTTCTGTCTTTTCAAATCCATTGAAATGCCATATCCAAGATGTATTCCATAATAAATCTCCTTGTAATACACCTCTCAAATGTAGTTGTGTTAAATTAAATCTTTCATCTAAAAATTTCAAATCAAACTTACTATCTCTAATCATATAATTAATTGGTGTTTGGTCTGAACCTTTCTTTACAGTTTCGTGTTGTCGTTTTCTCAACTCATCTTGATTTTCATAATAAAAATCAGTAACGTGTTTACAAAACTCTTTATGTTTTTTATTCATCACAATGAATCCACAATTAAAATAACTTGTCCAATCAAATTGAACATTAGGCCAGAAGTCTTGATAACCTTGTATACTATTGTGTACCCACTCAATATAAAATCTATCTTTTATTGCTCCAAACTCACCATTAGCTGCCTCAAAGAAATCTGGACAATCCCAATGAATCATTGTATCTATATCAACTAATGCCACATTATCATATTCTATTTCATTTGCATCTAACACATCAAATACATGCCATCTCTGCCAAGTTGGTTTCATTGCCGGTTCACCCGTCATTACACCACCACCGTGTGGTTGTAATTCATCCTCTAATATAAATAACTCTACATTATTCTTATCACACCAATACTTCCAAGTTTTAAAACACCATTCTTTATAATCTAAAAAATCTGGTGCCTTTTCAAAACAAGTCATAAAAACTATATTTTTAGTCATCTTCTTTAAATACCTCTATACATAAAACATTTTTATCATTCACTAATATCCAAGTTCCATCTTTTTGTCTAAACTTTGTAAATTGTCCTTGTATTATAGATTTAGATTCAATATGATTAAATGTTCTCTTTTCTCCACCTACAAAGTGAAAAATCTGAGTTACGTAATCACCCACAGCATTTACTGTTGATTTTAAATCTATAAAATTTTCTTCTAAACTCATGCTGAACCTTCCTGACCCTCTGGAGTATCTGTCATTATTTTTTTATAATATACTTCTTGTGCAAATTTTACAATATCATCAAATTCAATAGAACTCATTGTTTCTATGTTACCTTGTAAGGATTTCATATTATAATGTTCTAATATCAAATCAATTATTATAGAATCTATCTTTGATTTACTCATTTTTTCTTTAACCCCACTAATGTGTGTCCTCCTGGTGGTTTCAATGTATCCTTTACACTAACCACTTCATCATAGTAATCAAATACCTTATGATATTCTTCTCTTGGCCAGAAATCATGTATAAATACTATAGAATCTTCATCTATATAATTCAAGACTTTATATGCACAATCTGAACGTGCTCTACCATCTATAAAAACTACATCAAGTTTTGGTATATCTAATGTATCTATAAAATCAATGTATTCATGCCAAGTATATTTATCTCTTGGATAAACACAATCATCTAACTTAGGAATATTTGTACTTAGATTTTCTTGTGCATATAATAAGTTATCATCATACTTATCCCAAAATTCTTCTCTTTTTGTTGGTACACCTTTTGGTATATCACATAAATGAATCTCAGCATTTTCAAGTTTATCATCATACAACTCTTGTTGTACTTTCCAATACCAATCTAAGTTATGTTCTATACTATAAAACTTCTTTACGTGTTTTGGAAAGATTGTAGTACTACCACCACAACCATACTCCAACATTACTGTTGTGTCTTTATCACAATAACTTATTACTGTATCTATTTCTTTTGGATCTATATTTGGTTCTAACATAGTTTTGACCATCCGTGATTATGTACTGATTTTCCATAAACTAATTCATATTCGTGTTCAATAATCTTAAAACTTTTTCCACCTCGTGAAATTGCTAAACCATCTCTTGCATCTGAACCACCCTCAAATAATATATGTTTACCTTTATTTATCATCTTCTGTATAAATTCATTTTTTATTATTTTATTTATTCTCGAACCCTCATTATGTACATCTATGTATAATAAATCAAATTCAATTGGATTATCAAAAAATATTCCATAGTTATCATTACTGTAATGTATTGAAGAATAAATCCCAACATCTAAAAAATTCTTAACTGCTCCCTCATACTTTTCCTTATCTGATTCATATGAATATAATTCATCTCCATCTTCTTGTGCACCTCTCATATAAATTGTAGTTGATCCCCAACCACTACCAAACTCTACAATGGTTTTAGGTTTATGTTCTTTTACATAATCATAAAGTGCTTCCAAATATTCCTTTGGATATGGTGTTGGTAAATTAATAAGTGGATACATCACCACCCCTTTTTAATAGCATGAACTATATATTCTCTACTTTGACCTACCCACCAACCAACTGGAATTGATACAAGTTTTGGTACTACTCTATCAAGTGTAGGTAAATTACTTCTAAATTCTCTAACACAACTATGAATATCATTTCTCTCGTGTACTTGAGATACCATAATATTTTGTTCTTTCATATGATTCATAAAATCTTGTCGTCTATCTACCAACATACTGTAAATCCAAAATGCCGATTTTCTATCTGGTTTCCTTTCTAATAAAGTAATTCCATCTACATCTTTTAAGTTCTCATCATAATATTCTGCATTTTCTTGATGTTTCCTAACTATTGTATCCACATCTTTAAAATTTTCCATCCCAATAGTAGCATTCACATCATTCATATGAAACTTAAATCCCCATTCTGGTACATCTGCCTCACATCTGAAATCTTTCTTATTAGATTCTCTATCTATACCATACCACCTTAGTAACTTAGACCTCTCGTGTAATTCTCTATCTGGTAATATTAACATACCACCATCTACAGAAGTTATATGTTTTATTGCTTGAAAACTATAAGTACAGATATTACCGTGATTACCCAACCTTTGATTCTTATAGGTAGAACCCAAAGAATGTGCACAATCTTCAATAACTATTGGTTTGAAACCAATCTTAGACTCTGATTTCTCTACAATTTCCTTTACTCTATCTAAATCTACAGGATAACCACCCCAATGAACCAAGAAAATAACTTTTGTTTTCTTAGTTATCTTTCTTTCCAAGTCATCTAAATCCATATTTAGATTTCTTTCATCAATATCAACCCACTTTATATTCAAATTATTTGCTAATACTGGCCAATTAGTTGCAGTACAAGTCAATGGTGTACATAATACTTCATCACCCTTTTCTAAACCAGGCCAGATTTCTCTTGAAGCACATCCATCAAATGTTTCCCACATTGGTTTCTTCAACATATGTAGAGCCAAATGTTCTCCTGAGGTAGCAGAATTCATTGTTGAAATATATGGATTTCCTACATAATCTCTCAGTACAGATTCGAACTCTTCTACCTTTGGGCCTTGACCTATAAATCCACTTTCTAAAACTTTTCGTACTTCTTTATGAACGTTCTTACCCATCCACACTTGAAATAATGGAATCATATTCATTCAATATCTCCTATTTGATCTGATATACATAATCTATTTACGTCTGTTCCCCTATTTAAATCTTTATATTCTTCTTTACCGAATGCAAATGAAACACAATGAGCAGGAACTAAATTATTATCTTCACAATATTTCATTTGTTTTCCAAGAAATTTATTATAAGCATAATCAGGTGGAAACTCTTCAAGTAACTTAGTTCCTAAATAAGCTCCCATATGATTTAGGTGTTTCCATTCATTATACATATCAATATTATCATCTCTAAAATTTTTTGAATATCTAATCCCAGCCCTAATTCTTTCTGCATTATAAAAACCTTTACTAACAGAAAAAGTAACTTCTTCTATACAACTATATTGTCTTAAATCAAATACAAGACCCTTAGATATAACATAAAATGCACAATCAATTAAAACAGGAACACCAAACATTTCACAGTCATTTAGTATTTCTCTCATTCTTGGATGTTCTGTACAATAATCAGAAAACGGTAGACTTATAACAACTGCATCATTTGTATTAATTCTATCATCTTCTATGTAACACCACTTATGAAACTTTTTCCAATTTGCTTTATGATAAAAGAACTCACCTTTAAAACATCTAAATCTTTTATTGTGGTATCTCATCCAAAACGAATCAAATGATTGACTTGTTCCTGATACAAATGTTTTATGTGGGAAATAGTTTAATCCTCTTAAATCATTTAACTTAGAAGAATGAATGTACGTATCAAAAGTATCTGTAAAGATTTTTGCATAATCTATATCTTTTTGTAAGATAGTATCACTAACCAAACTGTGAGTTTCCCAAAACTTCTTTACATCTAAATCTGGAATTGACCTACCACCTCTAAATTTATCTATATTCATCTATGACCCGTCAGTTGTAATGTATATCTTGTTTCTACTCCTATATTTGATGCTGAATGTGGAACTGTACCTTTCCACCATACCCAATCTCCAGCCTTCCAATCTACAAAAGGTTTATTATCTATTTCAAAATAATGACCACTCTTCCAATCTTCCATAAATATAACAACTCTTTCTACATCAGACCTCTTTTTAATATTAAACTTTTCTCGATATGTTTCAAATTCATCTCTATGTGTTGATATTACTTGACCAGTACCCATAGTAAAATAATTTATTCCAATATCTTTCCAACCAAAATATTTTTCTAACCACTCTAATATTTTAGGTGTCCAATGAGGATGTTTCTCATCAAAACCACACATTCCAATCGTACAGTTACCATCTGATGGTTCATATCCCTCTTTTACCCAACGAATTGATGATTGTACATTACTATACTTTACTAAAGTATAATTTAGATTTTTATATTCATCATTCCAAATTTTATTAATATGTCCTGTTTTCCACCAAACCTTATCCACACTCATCTAAGTATCTCCTGGATTCCACCATAAACTTTTGTTGATCTTCACTTGAACGAGTTTCACCTCTACCATAATGAAAGAAGAATGGTTTATTGTATATTGAACATTGTTCTCCATATGGAAGTTTTAATAAATGTTCTGATTTATCACCAATGTATTCACCAGAAGAAGAAAATGCTGTATTATCTAATATAACACAAGTTTCTCTATGTTCTGCAGCAACTTTAGTTATGTTACCACAACTATCTATGTGAGTTGCATCTGGATATAAATTATACTTCTCAAAATTTTCTCGTTTGAAAATCATAAACATTTCTCTACATATATTTCTATCAAATCTATTACTTACTAAAAAATTATTCTCTAATAATGGTAGTATTTCAAATGTCCAATAATCAAGAAATAATATATCACAATCCAAAAAACATACAATAGGATTAGAAGTATTTTCCATAGCTAATGTTAATCCAGCCGAATGATTTTTACTACCATCACCTGATTTTTTCCACACACCATTTTGAGGCCCTCTAAGTATTTGATAATTCTTCTTATCACTATATAACTTTTCAAGATATTCAAAATCAGTACCATTATCAACTAATGTTACAGTAAATGGATGGTCTGTAAATAGTTCTAAACTCTCAAGGGCCAGTTCAACATACTGTCTATTCTTATAACTAACCATTATAAAATCTATTGTATTATTTTGCTTCACCATACCTATCACCTAACCATTCTCTTGAATTTGATTTATACTTATGTCCTTCCAATCCAAAATTTATAAAAGGATTTAGAGAATAAACACTACAACCATAAACTTCTTTTATTTTTTTATTTACTTCCAACGTATTACTTTCTATACTACCCACCCATTCTGGAGCGTTTCCATAATTATTTGCACTTCCCCAATCTTTTTCTGTATAAGTTGGTTCATATAAATCTTCATCTAAATAACCACAATCATGACCTAACAATATAATATTTTGTGCCCCCAAGTATGCTGCAAAATTTATACCACTCGTAATAGTTGAACGACTAACTACTAATCTATCTGTACCAATAACTGATAAAACTTCTTCATCCATTTCCGCACTCTTACTATCCAAGTGTTCAAACATATAAGCATTTTCCATATTAGGAACATTTTTAGGATCACGATAATGACCAGTATGATATTCAGGAAAAACTAATTTTATTTTAGTTTCTTTCAACTCATCTACTAATCTATTAAATCTTGGAACTTCTCGTAAATCCTTTGCCACAATATAATCACAAGGAAATCTTTTATAAACATTATTTATACCAACAACAAGTTTATTCTCATAAAAACTTGGTTCTATATATTTAGAACTTGGGCCTGCACATATAACGTGAATATCATGACCCTTCCACCTATCCTTTAGTTCTGTTATACTACGATACATTATGAAGTTTATTATAGACGAATTCCGCTACCATAAAATCAAACTCTGTATCGATATCTATTGACTCAATTTCATCTGTTATATGAAATGTAGGATTCATAGTTACAACATTTCTCATCTCTAACATATCTTCCTTTGATAAAATACAACAACCATAATTCATTGAATATATATCTGGTAAGTTTTGTGAATTAGGTGAGTTCTTTGGATCATAATTCAACGGTTTACCTTCCAACCACATATGATGTTTTTGAGAAGTTACTGTACAAATACATTCCACATCACTATTTCTAAATTTGTAAATACATTCTGAAATAGTTTCACTACTCAATAATGGTGATGTACAGGGAGAATACATTATATATTCTGAATCTGTTATTGTTGCTAAATTATACATAAAATCACTATTGTTTACTTCATTACTAGCATAATAATCATCACGAAGATGTGTGGTTACATCAAGTTTCTTTGCCATATCTAACATAACCAATGAATCTGACGTAACTATTATCTCATCTAGCCCATCAACCTTTTTTAGTGTTTCAATCTTAAGTTCAAGTAACGTTTTACCTGCAAATGATTTTATATTTTTATTTTTTACCCGTTGAGAACCTTCTCTAACTGGTATAATTGCTGTTAATTTTCCGTTTTTCATAAATAACCTTTCATATAAATATCAATTAACTTGATACAAACTACATTTTTTTTCTTCAGTTTCAGGAGTTCTCCAATATGTCCAGGCATTACCATTGTTATATATGTTGTAACAATCAGTATAAATACCAACATCTAAATCATAATCTCCTATTTTATTTTGATAAAAATCATTCCATATTCTTTTTGGTATTTCGTGGAATGAAGGCCAATGTGTTTCGTATTGTAATAAATCTGTAATCAACAATGGTTTATCAACTCGTGAATACATTAGTTCCCATACCATTTTGTGGTCAATCATTCCATACTCACCCATTGGATTATGTGTGAATACAAAATCATAATTATCCTTTTTAGAATTTACACAATCAACGATTGTATTTTGACAATCTTCTAAAGTAGTACCACGTGTTTCTAATTTATAAAATTCTGATGGATAATCAAAACAAGTTAGTGGAACATTATATTTCTTACAAACTTCATCTAATAAAAATTTTCTATGAGCGTATTGTTGTCTGGCAGGATTATTATAATCCGATGTACAAATTATTAGTTCCTTCTCTATTGTTGGGTCTTGAAATATAGGCCACCCAAATATAATTTCATCATCTGGGTGAGCAAATACCATTAATACTTTCATAACTATTTTTCTCCGAAATAAAAGTTTTTTACAATGTCGTGTCCTACATGAATCATTATTTCATTACCTGTTTCATTCAATAATAAATTTGCATCTCCGTGATGTGGTGGACAAACACACCATTGTAGTGGTAACATATATGGATTCACTCCTGATTTCCAAGATGCTCTCCACATTGCTAATGGCCCTCTAACTGGATGTATTTGCATTTCATTCACATATTCTTCCATCAGTTTCCTACCTCGTTCACTCTTTGTATCAAGACAGATAGGTGACATATTATTTGCCATTCCATTACCACGACTACCATCTTCTTCTAATTGATAATCAGCATCTAATCCTCTTTGACCATCAAACCTAACTTGCATTCTTGGGTTTTGTGGTACACAAGAACCAAACCTTTGTACTAATGGAATAAGAGAATATACTTCTGGTGAAACAATTGCCATATCTGAATCGAGTGCAATTGCTATATCTGAATCTGAATTTAATAATCCTAACACTTTATAATAATCATTACAACGATTACCATAACGACTTTGTTCTAATCCAAATATTGGTTTTACAACTCGTACTTCTATATCATCAGTTTTCTCATCAGGTCTTAGAATATCAGGATAATCTGTATATAATGTTATTTTTGCATCAGGAAAGTATTTTTTAAATGTACTATAAGTTGGATTTAATCTATGGTCATTACCAAATTGTGCACCACCTATATTGACTCTATCTCTACCAAACTCTGCCATTACTAAATTTATTTCCATATCATTCTCCCAAATATTTTTGTTTAATTTCTAACCAATTGTTTTTAAATATTTCTAAATTAATATTATTCTTTTTCAAATCCTCAATCACATCAGTATATAATACCTCATATGAATCTCCATACTCTTGACCTTTTGATAAGTCATCAATAAATAAATCAACTTCTACGTTCTTTAAAATATCAACCTTTTCCTTAGAATACTTAACTATGTTAATAGAAGTATATGGAAAATCATATTTATCTAACCAATCTTTTGTTATTTGAAGTGAGTCTACGAATCCTCTTGCCGATAAAATATGTATCTCATATTCTTTTGAAAACTCCTTAAGTGTTTCAACTGAATGTGGTAAAGGTAAATCCTTCATTATCTCTTCTCTCGTAAAAGCATTCTGATGTATTTCTTTACCAGGAAAACAAGGTATTGCCCATTTCTGAATTCTCACCCAATGATTATTTAGAGTACTATCTACATCACAATAAAGTATTTTCATTCTTCAACTCCTCACAAAATTTAGTATATAACTCATCATCACAACTATAAGTAAATATCTGATAGTTTGGACTCTTTGTATAAACTCCATACAATTGATATTTTGTTGCCAATCTTGTTGAAATCAGTTTTTTATCTATTGTAATAACTGGACAAATTTTCTTTCCAATAACATTTTCTTCACCAATTGATTCAATCACCTTTAGAGAATTATCAAATATTTTCTTCTTCAATTCAAATTTATTAAACGTATCCAATACTGATTCAAAGTGTTCGAATATTTGTGTTGGTGTCGTAGATGGTGTTTGATTTATTTCATTATAACGTTGATAACGACTTAAGTTTAGATAAGAAAATTCATTAGGTAATCTTAAACTTGTCCAATAATCTTTTTTAACACCAATTATAGATAATCCTGGATACCCACCAAGTTGTTTATTAGTACAAGTTATAAAGATTTTTGTATCTCTTGGAATCTCATAGTATGGAAATGAACTAATTGCATCTACAATACAACCTTCCTCTTCAAATATACTACTATTAGAAGTTTCCAATTGACAATATAACTTCTCATAAGATATAGTTTGTTTTTTATGTGTTTCTGTTAATTGTTCCCATTTTGATTTAAACACACCATCATGACCAACTACTTTAATACGATTCAGTACAGACCAAACAACTGCCTCAACTCCTAAAGTTCCACTGCCAGGTATAAATAAAATATCATATTCTTGTAACTTAAATTTCTTTGTAAACTTATCTCGTACTCTACCAAATAAATCAATAAATTCTTTATCACGGTGTGAATAATCAATCTTATCACTTGAATTTATGTATGTATTAGGGCCGAACATATTCATATAATTCTTTATAAACCATATCAAAATGGTTTTGTTTATCTAACCAATTGTTATAATACATTGGTATCTCCTTTATTAAACTACTTTTATTATCTACTAAAAACTTAACAAGATTGGGATCACTTGGATTATAAAATGGTTTTACATAACCACAATAACCTTCTTGTGGATAACCAGAAGCATAAGTTGGTTGTACTTCTAAGAAACAAACTTTATTATTACTTTGGTCTACCACTAAATCAACTCCTTGATGATTTAGACCTAATACATGAACTGCCCTAACTATTTCTTCTTCATTTTCTTTTATAATTTCTTCACACAATTTATTATAATATAACCAATTATCTATTTGTTCTTTTTGAAACATACCAGCAGTTATTGCACACCATTCAGTTGATGGAACAACTCTTCCATAACCAGAAATAACTTTATTTCCTGCAACATGAACTCGATAAGAAACATTAACATTTCTACCTTTATCAATAGTATCTATATATTGAACACATAATTTTTTAGGTGAAATAGTACTACCCTTTTGGTCATTCAAAAAGTTATCTGTCAATGGTAATGTATTCATCAACTCTGATGCATTTTGAACTAATCTCGTACCTCTACCAGAAACTTGATTATTTACTCGTAAAAGAAGTGGAAATTCAATTTCACTCGAATCATATTGTTCTAAAAAATCTTCTTGATTAGTATATGTAAAGTACTCTGGACAATAAACATTATTATCTTTCCAAACCTTAAATGCCACATCTTTAGATTGTACTGATCTAAATCCCCCAACTGAATTTGTAAGATACGGTATTGTATGTAAGTATCCTAAACTACTATTAATTTGTTCATTTTGTTTAACCATACCCTCATACTCTGATAAATTACAAGTTTCAGGACAAGGATACCAACGAATATACTCTACATCATCTTTATACTTTTTATATGCATCAAATACACTAAAACCATCTTCACCATTTACATCCAATACTTTACCGAAGTATTTTTCTAATGATTCTCTTTCAAAAACTCTCCAATTTTTTGGTGGTTTTTGTGGCCCTCTATTAGCCGAGATAACTTTGTACATCGAACCCTCTCGTTATAGTTCTATCTTTGAAATCATCTTCAAAATTATTAAACTTATATCTACTCTTGAAATGAACAATCTTAGATGACCACTCTATCATTTCTGTTGAATCACAATAAGCACATATAATTTTTTCATCTAATTCACAAACACTTTCTTCTTTACATAACTCTGATAATGCTGGACTTTCTTTTGGAATACCATCCCAATTTTCAATCTTATCAATCCATTTATCTAAAAACTGTAAACCCTTTTCTTTATCACCTATTGATACAAAAGAACCAATGTAAGGTATTTGATGTTCTTTACGATAACATACTTTTATTGGATTTTCATCTGAATAAATCCCAAATACTAATTCATAAAAATCATTTACAAACATACAATCTAAATCAACCATAACAATTGGATCATCTTCTTTATTTACTAACTCTCTCAATAACTTAGTTTTAAAACCCACAACATTCAACCAATCTTCACTCCATAGTGAAGTATCTTTACTAACATAATCTGTAGAAACTACTTCTATTTTATCAAATGTTGATAGATATTCTAATTCTTCTTCAGTTAATCCCGTATCACCTATAAATATTTTATTTATTTTTGACAAATCCAAATTCTGATGTAAAGATTCTACAAATATCCTACAAAATTTAAAGTAACCTGAATTTGCTATTGTGAATATATTATAGTACAACCTTTAATGCCTTATCCCAAGTGGTAAATTCAACGGCCTTATCATCAATATAATATTGTGCTCTTGGTTTTTCATAAGTAACTTCGTCCACATATTTATCAACATCATATTTTATCAACCACTCCATTACTAATTCATAACCTGTTTTACCATCCACTAATGGTCTATCTGTTCTAACCTTAGAAGAAAATATAATTACTCTATAATTTTCTGATAACTCTTTTAATGCCTCTAAACTACCAGGTAATGGTTCTCCATAACAAGTACCATCATGCCAACCTTTATCAAAATTATGAATCACACCATCAAAATCTACAGCTATATTTTTCAATTCGTTTTCAAATCCAGGTGGTACGTGCTGTTCATTTGTTTTAAGGTCTGAACTCGAACCCTTTGCACTAAACACTACATCTTTTGTATCTTGTTCTGTATCTATACCAAGTGATTCAAATCTTCTTAATCTTGCTTTATTTGCAATAGTAGGACAAGGAAACCCTGCTCTATGTATAAGTTCATAAGTTAACATCAAAGATATAATTTCAGATGTATGATAATAATTACAATGTTGAGTAATAGGAATTATAGATTTATTCAAACCTTCTTTTGGTTGTGCTGTAAATAATGCAGATTTCATTCCATGTTCAATTGACCAATTCAATGCATTTACTATACTATCAGAAGAAGTTCCTGTAGATGAACAAGAAAATCCAACTACTAAACATTTACTCTTATCAAGATGTCGAGTTCTCATTTCTACCCAATGTTTTGCCCAACTATGAAAATCATTATCAGATATAATAGAAGTGGTTAAAACTCCACTACCTGGAGCAATAATATTCTTATCTGTTAATCGTGATGCATCTATAGCAGCGTGGTCTGATATACCCATATTACCACCGTGTCCAAAGTATAGTATATTTTCACTCTCGTTCCATACTTCTTGTAACCGTTTCCATTCATTTGTATTAATAATTGAATGAAATTTTCTTTCTAAATTTTCAAGTGCTACTGGCACTGAATGATTTTCACTCATTCGATCCTCCTATTGTTATATTATTCAAATCTGAAAATATATTATAAAGATGAAAACAATAATCTTCATATCTATAACCATTCACAAACTTTCTTCTAGCATTATCAATTACTTCTCTATTTATTCTATCAAAATCTGATAACACCTCATCAATAACTTCATTTAAATTTGACCAGTCATAATTTACTGCAAAATATGTTTCTTTATCGATATAGATATTTGGTTCAGTTAACACCATACCCATATCAGGCTTTATCATAATTGTACCTACATTTATAGATTCAAAGTCTCTGAAACAAACTTCACCCATTCCGAATGGTGATAAACAAACTTTTGACTCATATAAATAGTGAATATATTCCTCTGGTGGTAATTTTTCCGTTCTTGATTCAAACTTTTCATCTAAAATTTCCCAAGCACCTTTTCTATGTTCGGTATATGGTATATCATTTCTAATTCCATGTTCATAATTTTCTTTATGTTCACCTTGATATATTGCACAAACATCGTGAGGTTTATATGGATTTATTGATGGCATTTTCTCTATCAAAGTTGGATTTAGATGACCAAGATTCCACCCACTCAATTTTATTCTATCCCAATCCTTATCTTTTATATCATAACCTAAATCTAATTCACCACTTTCCCAAAACCATCTACCAAAATTCATTGGATTTTTATAATATTCTCTTTGTAGTAATTGATTTTTAAATAAATAAATTGCATCACATTGTTCCAAAACCTCATATGAACCCATCAAAGAAGTTGAATCTGAACCATCAAATAAAAAATACTCTCCACCCTCAGTAACTTTCTCTAAATTTTCTAATCCCCAATCTATACTATCTTGTAATGGTATTTTTTTATTTACAAAATCATGCATCCCAACAAACAAATAATCGTAATCATCTGAAGTAGTAGTTACATCAATACTGTATGTTTTCAATATATCTCTACACCCCATCAATACTCTAAATGTAGGTTCATTTCTATCTTCTGTTGGATTTAATACTTTTATCTTTATCATAAGTAATTATCTGTTATTAATGCATTATAAAATAAATTTTGTTGTTCTTGTTTATGAATTGTTTTTGGATGATATAATGACAATTCTTCGTGTGGTGGTAAGTGTGCGTATGTTTTACAACCTTCTATTTGTTCATGTACTTTTCTTTTCCACCTAATATCTTCTCTATTTCTAAATACTCTACTTTGATAATCTGGATAATTTACCCAATCATTTTCAGTTAATTGCCATCCCCATTTTTTTATATGGTCTTGAGTTAAACCCTCTACGGTATTTACTCTTGGTATCCAAATCAAATCTACATCATTGAATTCTAATATTGTAGGTAATTGTTCTAATAAAGTTTCGTGTGGATATTCATCGGCATCTAAATGGAATATATAATCACCTGTCGAGTTTTCTATAACTGAATTCTTTTGTGCTGAAAAATCACCATTAAGTTTTCTCTGATAGATTCTAATGTTTTTATATGGGCCTAATTCTTCATGTCCATATTGTTGACACCAACTATCTAATACATACCTAACTTCATCATCCTCACCATTTGTATCATCAACACAAATAACTATTTCATCATCCTTTTGTGTTTTATGAATAAGGATTTCTAATAACTTATTTAATTCATCAGCCTCATTGTGGACTGTTATTCCATAACTAATTTTCAACTACAACCTCTTGTCCTATATCAATTTCTCTAACAAAATCTTTAATATTTTCTTGTGGTATAAAATCATATTTATCCTCTAAGAAAACTCTTCTTTTTTTACATTCACGTAAATTATATGTTCTAAAAATACTTTCTCGTTTTATAATCTGCTTTAATTTTCTATAAACTCTTTTAAATTCTCCAGATGAAACATCTCTTGGTCTTGTATCTTGTACCACTCCCTCAATATCAACTTGTCTACCAACGTGTCGTCCTGCGGCATCATGTATCCCTGCAACTCCACCTAATAAATTAATTATCTCTTTAATAACTGGTTTAGATTGTCTTGGTTTACCTACTTCATCAATCTGTATTCCTACAAAATAATTTGAAGTTCTACCATTTTTCGTTCTATATCTATACTTTGGATCAATACATATAGTCCATCTACGAGTACCTGCCTTTTGGTCTTGACTCTTGTAAATAAAATTTACAATCTGACCAGGTATAATTCTTTCCCACGTAGTATTTTTCATTATATATTCTTAACCACACCCATTAGTTTTAAAGAATCTAAAAATTCATATTGACCAAATTCTTGTGCATTATCAACATCTAACATCTTATCATGTCCTTTATATTTTTCATCCTTCTTTTCTTCTTCTGTAAGTGGACGTGGTTGTGCAAATTTCCAAATCCAATTAGTTTTAGTCCCCTCAGGATAAATTATACCCAAATCACCCATATTAACTATAGATGGAAACCAAGTTATATCTCTATCAATATCAAAAAAACTTATTTCTTTCATTAATTGTGTAGCACCTTTTAGTGCAGATTCTAATTCTTTTGAATCCGTTTTGTACATAGAATTTGAAGTAAATCCACAATGGAAGCACATATATGAACTCCATTTTTCTTGAACCTCTTCAAAACAATGGTCACTATCGAAACATATCGGACACGTAATTACTTTTTCCATATTTTCCTCTGTTAATAAATATTTTAATTATTTTTTCTTCTTAAGAGAAGGTAGTTTTAAACTACTCTGCTCTACCGCTTTAGGTTTTTTATCCATCTTTTTTAGTTTAGGAAGATTCAAAGATACTTGTTGTGGAACTGATTCTAATAAAGGTTCAATCATTTCTACCAATCGTTCTTTCATTTTTTCAAAAGAAAATGCTTGAGTATAAACCTTTAGTTGTTCTGCCTTAGTTTTATATTTTTTATAATTTGAAAAAACATCTTTCAAAATCTGAGATGCAATTTGATAATTTACAGTAAACCATTGTGATTCTTTGAAATGCATTTCCTTTGGAAAAGATTCTCTTGGAACACTTGTCATTGAACCAGGTATCAAACTACAATAACTTCCATGTAAAAAGTCTAAATGTCCACTCCAATTAGAAGCTATAATTGGTTTACCACTTTGAGCCGCCTCTAACAATGGTCTACCAAATCCTTCACCGTGTGTGAATGAAACGTGTGCCTTTACTTTAGGATGATTATATAATTGATTCATTTGTTTATCTGTAAAATCTCCATGTACTACATAAATATTTGGTACTTTACCCTGAATCGTTTTTTTGATTGTTTTAATTTTATTCATAATATCATTTCTGTCAATTATTGAAAAATTAGCACCACTTGTTTTCATTACAAGTGCTGGAGGATTAGATTGATCTTTAAAAGTTTCAAGAAAAACCTTAACTAACATACCAGTATCTTTTCTATCTTTACCTAATCCACCTTGTAACCAATGACCTGTATATAAAAAACAAAAATCTTCTTCTACTTGTTCAAATATTCCATTTACTTCATCATCTATCTCTGTAGTGGTCTTGTATATTTCTTCAAAACCCTCAAACAAAGTTTCCATTGGTTTAGTAATTGTAATTTTTTGTTCATGTCCACTTTTTTCATCTTGTTTTGTAAATTCAGCATTCGAAAATACAGATTTTGTAAATTCTGAAGTACATATAGTTAGATCCATTCTATTGATTCCCTCTAACCATTGTGGTGCAGGTATAGTAGCTTCTATTCCTGCAGTAACTCCAATGTTTCTTTTTGCTATAGGTTGAAATTCATTTGGAATAACAATATGAAAATGTAAATCTGGTTGTCTATCCAATTTATTTTCAGGTAAAATTCTACTCTTTATTTCCTGATGATGTTTATTATCATCTTCTAATGCGTTCATTGGTGTATTTCCCCAACGAACCGAATTTATTTTCACATCATATTTATCTGATTCAATTAAAGCCCTACAAATATCACGAGAATGATTTCCATATCCACTTCTCGTTGATATCGGCGCTGTAACTAATACTAATGGTTTATTCATTTGTTCCTCATACTTTATAAATACTAAATTTAGATTTTGGTGTCCACTTTTCAAATGCCGTTTCCATATGATCTATGAAATTTTTAGACATCCAAGTACCACTCATCATAGATTCATCACTACAAACCCAATCACGACCTATCTTACCACACTCAGTTCGTTTTTCCTTATCCATATCATACCAATATTTTATAGCATCACCTGCATCTCGCCAATCACATCTATCATCAAAAATATATGGTGTTTGTATTGAACCCATAAGTGCTCTTGACTTAGGCCATACTGGTTTTGCCCATTCTCCCCAAGTCAACTTATCATTATTTTCCCACTTTTTCCAATCGTGTAAAGTCTCAACTTCATAATAATCTTTATAAGTCAAAAACTTACCATTAAGTTTGAACCCACATTGGTCTTGCATTCCACCAGTAACATTTACTATGATTGGTGTTCCACTCATCAATGATTCTGCTGTTCCCAATCCGAATCCCTCGTTGGATGCAATATTCATTGTTACGTCTGTAATATTGTATAGAAAATTCATATGTTTATTATCAAGTTTACCACCACTAAACACTATATTACAATCTGGTGCCAACTCCTCAATTAATGCAGGTAAATCTGTACCATTTTCATCTACTGGAGAAGTATGCATTATATAACCAACTTTATCTCGTTTATCCTCTGGTAATTGATCCCAAAAATGTTTAAATGCTAAAACACAATCTCCTGGCATCTTTCTACGAATATTTCTATTCACATACAATAATGAAAATTCAATTGGTTTACCTTTGAAAATGTCATTTCTGAATTTATTCATTTCCAAACGTTCTTTTTCTTCTGTAATTATATAGAAATCTTTTTCATTTATACCATGTGGACTATAAGTACAATCCCACTCTGTTCTTGGTTTATCTTCACAAACATTTCTAACAATATTAACTGTTTGTTTAGATATATTCATAATCAAATCACAAGATTCATAGAATGGTTGATTCCATCTTGGATAAGGTAAATCATCCCAAATATTGTAATAGAATATTGGTATTTCTTGTCGTACCTCATGTTCCATTTCATATAACCATCTCCAAAATCTTGGGTCTGTATAATGTAGTATTGCATCAGGTTTTTCTGATTTAATCAAGAATCTAAGAAGTTCTTGATCACCATAACCATCTACTGGAAATATTTTCAAAGATGCATCTTTTACACCAGTTTCTTTACGAACTGATTCATTCATATCTACGACCTGACCCTTTTCGGGATGTTTTATTGCTCCTGCAACCTGTACCCAATCATACTTATCTAATGTTCCAAGTACAAATTCTCTTGACATTGTACCTACACCAGATGACATTCTCAAATCATCTGATAATAGTAATATCTTTTTCTTCTTTCTAACTTCACTTACTGATTTTAACTTCGGTAATTTGATATCCGCCATTATAATAAAACCTTTATCTTAATATTGTTAAATAACTAAAATTTACTGCCACTTTGATGTAATTTGTCATAATTCAAAATCTTATTTTTAAATTTTTCATCATAAACAAACATATTCAAAGTCCTATTTACTAACTTCTGTAACGAAAATTCGTCATCTATTGTCTTATTCTTGAACTTTTTATATAGTTCAGTAATTACTTTTACCGAAGTCAATTTAACTTCGTTCATAATATAACTCCATTTATATACATATATAAATATATATTCAATCAATAATAATTGATTTTTTATTCATTTTTTCTGCATATTGTAAAGTGGATAATGTTCCACTTGTTATTTTGTTCGGGTTTGAAACAAATGCAACTATTCTATCTGAATACTCTGCAATCTGTTTATTTCTCTTGAAATAGTTTGATACATAGTACTTTTTCCCATAATTATACTTGGGTTTAACACAATGCATATTATGTGAATAATGTTGTGGTGGAAATTCACTATAATTTACGTCAAGTTCTAGTGCAAATTTCTTTGCATAACCATCACTTCCGTCTTTTTGACCACCACTTACTATTTCTAATTCATCATTAAATTTTTCTTTTAATTGATATATAAAATCTTTTACTTTTTTTGAATTCGTATAACTACGAGAGCCTATAATTGCTACCTTCATCATCATTTCTCTTCTGTTTTTTCTCCTGTTGGTTTGTTACAAATTTGTAAACAGTTAATAACTTATCTAAACCAGATATAATTTGTTCTGGTTTGTGATATTGATAACTAAATCTAACGTAATGTGGATTTTTATCATCAATTGATCTAAAATCCCACCAAATAAATTCATTCGAGTTATCAAAAAACTTTGTTCTAATTATAGTTTTATAACTAACACCACCTAATGATTCCCACTTATCTATAAAATTTTTCATTTGTTTTGGACTTACTTTATCCTTTTCACCATCATACCAAAAATAAATTGGAAATGGGTGTGATCCAACTGAACCTAAGTGAGATAATCTTTCATAAACTTCTTCTTCAAATGGTTTACCTACAAAATCAGATAACTTCATTCGTATTGTACTATTTACATATTGTTGCATTACATTTTCCTATCACAATGTTGTGGTAAATCTTTAAACTCACACCACTTACAATTTTTTTGAGATACTATTTTTCTATAATTTTTATTGATATAATTACCCTCACCATCAAAACCATCTGAAAGAAATTCATTTAGATTATTGATAACTCTGTTGATACTTGGTTTTCCACTTGCAGGTGAAAATGCTTGTAAACGTTTTTGAGGATAATCAAAGTTTTCATATAATTTTCTCTTCAATATTAAATATTCAATATCTATTTTATCGATAGGAATTTTTTTCTCTCGTGAAAAAAAGTATTTATACAACAACAATTGATTAGTTTTATTCTTATCGGCTTTCATATACTTATTCCAACCCATAGTAGAAGTCTTGATATCTATAATCTTGATACGACCTGTAGTTTTATTATGAATAACCACATCCATATAACCTCGAAAATTAATATTATTTTCAAGTTTTTCATTCAATCCAATTTCTATACCAACTAAACTGGTATTTTTCTTTGGAAAATGACCTGATTTATGTTTTATAAATTCATCTATGATATTACAACCATCCATAAAAAACGATTTCATATCTTCTAAAGTAATATCCAATTCTTCTGTTGAATTCTCTACTGCCCTTTTATAATTAGTTTCCATACGATATTGTAAAATATCATACATTGGTAATGAATCGGCTTCCTTTATTGTTCTTTCATAATAACAAACTAAATATGCCTGAATAGTTTCATGCACTGAAGTTCCAAACAAAGTGAATATATTATCTGTAAATACACCAAGTTCATCTATATAATTCAATTTCCATTTATGTGGGCATTGTGTCCACATAGATAATTGACTATAACTTACTTTCCCCATTTTCCATTCTTTACTATTGTTGCCATAATTCCATAATTAGATACATCTAAATACGCATCTACTATGGTCTCACCTTCTACTGCGTTTTGTTTACCACTCATTAATAGATTCTTTAATCTCTGAATCTTATCATTCATCCTAAACCATAATCCTGTTAAGGATAGATGAACTTCTTCTGGTGTTTGTAATTGTGTTCCAACTGAAATATTGCCTGGGCCATAATCATGTTGCTTGTGAAGAAATAACTCATATTGTTCTTTTTGAATTTTCTTGAACTCTTTGGTCATTTCTGGCCACTCTTTTTCCATCTGTTCTATAACATCATAACTACTCTCACGACCTTGTGCGTGAGCTTGTTCATCAATATCTTCAGCGTACTCTTCGAGTGTTTTAGATTCTTTTATAACTTTCATTTCATCTCCTGTATATTTTTTTGAGTTGTTTATCATCAACTCCATACTTCATAATAATACTTGTAACTTGTTCTTTTGTTAATAATTCTAAATATTCTTCTACTTCACGAGAACTACATTCAAAATAATCTTGTAAGTGTTCCATTGCCCACTTCTCTACTTTAGATTTCTTCTTTGATTTTGTGTATCTGAGAAATGTTCTACCTTTTGGTAGAATATCTATGTAGAATTGATAAACAGTCTTGGGTTTTAGTTCCCAATATCTTTGAATTTCATTTGCAACCTCTATCCAATCAGTTTTCATACTAATAAATCTATGTATCATATAATTACTCCAAGTCTTTTTATCTGACTCTGTAATAGTATCCCAATACATAGGATTTTGTACATTAGTAAGTTGTTTTATGTGATCAAACAGACTCTTCAATTCCACTACCCTTTAACATAGTTTTTGGAACTCGTCCACAATTACCACAACTATAAACTTCAATCGGAATCAACGCTTCCTCACCCGTAGGTGATACAATAGCCGACAATCTTTTGATGATTGTAGACGAGATAAACAAATAATTAGAACAATGTTCACATTTCATTGTTTCTGCATTTGATAAATCTACTTGTACTTTTTGTTCTCCTGGTTTCTGTGGTTTCTGTAAGGGTTTCATTGGTTTTGTACTCATTTTATAACTCCTATTATTTCAGTAAACATTGCCATAATATTAATCTCTTTATCAACAACTATGGCATCTGATTGTTGATACTTACTTAGAATCAAAATACATTCGGCTATATGTCCTTTACCCCAGTCATCTACGGTATCAAACATCAACCTAAACAAATCACTAAAGTCTGTAACTTTTGAATCTGCTAATAATTGACGAATGTTTTTGAATGAATTCTTTTTATCTTGTTTCTCTAAAATTTCTAATACTTGTAGTTTATAATCATTTTGTATAATAGTATTTTTATCTATTACAAGTTCATTATTTACTACTTGTCGTTGTGCCCCATTTATAACTCGTCTGATATCAGGATATCCACCATTTACTATCGTTACAATATTATCTAACTCATATTCTATAAGTTCATTATCTAATATATTTGATAAATGTTGTGCAACTTGTTTTCTATCTGGTGGAATAATCTGAAATGATTGACATCTTGATTGGATAGGGTCTATGATTCTCTCTACATAATTACAAGTCAATATAAAACGACAATTCTTACTAAATGTTTCCATAAGATTACGAAGAGCTGCTTGTGCGTTAGGTGTAATGTAATCACACTCATCTAAAATTATAACTTTCATCTCTTGGAATCCAAGTGTTGATGCAAAGTTCTTCACTTTATCACGAACTACCTCTACACTATTCTCATCAGATGCATTAATATATAAATAATCACAATCTATATTATTAACCAGCAATTTAGCGAGAGTGGTCTTACCTGTACCAGCCCTTCCGTATAGTAGAAGATGTGGCAAGTCTCCACTCTCAAGGTATAGTGATACTTTACTTTTGAGATGTTCATTCCCAATATAAGTATCCATTGTGGTAGGCCGATATTTTTCCACCCATAAAGAGTGTTTTATTTCATTCATTTACTTTTTCCCATTTGTCATTTGAATCTAATTTAAATGCTCCTATAAATATTTGATCCCATTGGTCTGGTTCTATCAAACTCAACCATAACTTACCATTCTCTCGTTGATACAAATAATAAGTTTCCCCTTTGATTGGTTCAAATTTAAATTCAGATTCATATACTAATTTATTATATTGATAACTCTCCATCATTTGTAGATACTCATTACGAATCTCTTTATAACGAGCCTCAAAATAGTGATTAGTCTTTAAAACCTTCTCAACTTTCCAAGTTTCTACATCTGTAGATTTTATTGCTGGTGCTCCAACATTACTCCCATAAGGAAGTATTCCTGGATTGTCAGCTACATTATCTGGTTTCTTTTTCTTTTTACTCATATAAAATAACAATATATTATCAATATTATTATCCAAACAACTATACTACTCCACTTAGGAAGTAAATCTTTCCAATCAATCATAACTTCTTCCATATCCATATTGGTTCACAAAATGTTTTGTTTTGTGTATCTAAAGTTTTTTGTAATGATTCATCAGTATAATCAAGTGATTTGGCAGTTCCAGCTCCACCACTATTTGGTCGTTTAGCCATTTCCATTCCAATACAACCTTGATATTCTGAATCACCGAATGTTGATAAGAAATCATTCATAGGATTACAAATCTCTAACCACTTACCCGAATAAACATCTGATATGTTCACTAATAAATATCCACCACTTCTCACAGAATACCATAATTTTTTAATAGTTTTCTGTAAAAACTTTACATTCCAATCATCTATTTCTTTATAACGAACCCAACTTTGAGTATCATCATAACTATATCGTTCTACTGAAAAATATGGTGGTGAAGTAAATACTGTATCAAATATTTCTGTATATCCATCATACTCAACATCTTCAGCAGGTTTACATATAAAAACACTATCTTTATCTACTTCAAATAAACTACTATGTTTTGTATAAAATTCTTTTTGTTCTTGATAGATAGAATGATTTTCTTTTCGTGGGTCTATTCCAACATAAAACAATCCTGTTTCACTTGCATAGAATCCAGCCAATCTATCACCCCAACCTGCACTAAAATCTAATATATTTTTACTATCTAACTTATCATATAATACTTTTGCCACATTAGGTTTGAACTGTGCACATATATACTTTCTCAATCCAATCATAGTTCTCAATACACTACGATTTATCTTTGGTACTTTCAATGAGTATGCCGAACCCATCAAACTCGTCATAAACTTTTCATTGTTCCAAGTCCTTTCTGGACCTGGACTTACTGAACCATCTACTGACCAACGATTCTTTTGTTGAAAATAATTACTTGCATCATTACCAGTATTAATTCTTCGAAAGTATTGTTGTTTACCTTCAAATTTTAAATCATATCTATACTGAGTACCTTCACGTGCAAACCATTCACCCTCAACTAAAATTTCATTATGTCTCATACCCTTTAACTTTTGTAAAGCATTATAAGCATCTTTCTCTGAAATTTGAGCATAAGGAATCTCATAAGTCATTGCAACTTTTGCAAGACTTTCCTTCACATCTTCCTTATCAAAAGTTCTTTGAATATATGTCCACTCTTCTTCATCAATAGAAAGATATGGTCTTTGATTTAGAAACTTATCAAAGTAGTCTAAATACATTAACTAACTTGTTGAGTTGCTACCAAATAATATTCTGATTCGAAATCATCTATTTCAAAGTTCAATTTTATCAAACCTTTATCAGAAACTTTCATACTTACACTTTCACACTCTTTATTTGCTTGTAAAATGTTTGAAAACATTCCTGCATGAAAACTAACAGGTGGAATTTCCTTGAAAGTATCTACCTTAACTGGAATAGTAACTCTATTAGTACCAACATTACTAAAACCAATAACAATATTTACTTCATCATTTTGTGCGATAACTGTAAATGTATCGGTTTCACTCAATGCACCTGCTCCTGCAATGAAAGTATTTATAAAATACTTATCAAGTTTTATATTCAAATCCCATTCGTCTGGTAAATTCTTCAATGGTGGTGGTGTTGGAATTACTGATAAATCACTCAACATATACTTTGAAACAGTACCATGTTTTTTATCTGATAAATCTACACTTACATACTTATCACCCATACGAGATAATTTAAAATCTATCTCATCTCCAACTACTGACAACAATGCCTGTAATTGTGGTGTATTATAAACACCAAGTTCTGATGGATCTATACCTTTTGATTTTCCCCAAACAACACTACCTACAACTGACTTATCACCAGTAATCACCCTTGTAGACAAACTTGTTCCTGAAGATTCCCATTTAGCAGATTTGATTTCATTACCCAAACTGTATTTGTTTATGAATCTTGTTAATTCACTTTTTTGCATAACCTTTGTTCCTTATTTAACTTGTTATATATACATATATATTAGTTTTCTCAAAACTAAAAAAATCTTTCAATACTTTGTTCTTTATCAACAACCTTATCCCACCTCATACTATCGTAGAACATTCCTATCTTTTTACTCATTGCCTGTTCAAACATTTTGTTATGGTCAATTTTATTCTTTATTAATTCTAATATTTGTGGTGGATCCTCATAACCTTTATATGCAATTGTATCAAATCCAAACTCATTATCTTTCAAATAAACCCACTTTATTTTAGTTCCATTATTAATTTTTTCATATTTTCTACCCTCATACCAATGTTGTAATAATGAATTATAATTTATTGCTGATTTAACGTGAACTGGTGCACCCTTTTTAAATGCTTGAAAAGTTTCATCACTCTTTTCTGTATATTTCTGAATACCTTTTACACCGATTGGATTTGCCATTACATCATAATGTAACATATGCATATTACGTTTGAACTTACTGATTCGTTCATCTATTTGTTCTTTTGGTACATCAGCTAAAATATCTTCTAACACACTACTCAATAACTTTTTCATAGCAACTGCAAAATTACTACGAACCGTATCCAATCCTTTCACGTGAATCTTATTTACTTTTCTACCAGCGTCATTGATAATCTTCAACCCATATCTTTTCTTAGTAATAAACAATCCTGTTTTTGCAATCACCTCTTGTTTGATATCAAAAACGTGTTCATCAATATTGAGAAACTTCTTAGCGAAATAATGATAACTATTATTCAGATATTCTTGAACTTCTGATGTAACTTCTAAAATACGTTGCGACATCATAGTATCAGACAATTTCTCGGTAGGAAATCTTTTTTGTATCAATGGAATTGCAGATGCGAAAATAGAGTCTGTATCAATATAAATAACATAATCATCATTTGTACCCAACTCTTTATTATAAAAATGATTTGTAATCTTTTTACTAAACTTAATCAAAGTTTGTCCTGTAAGTGTGGTTGCTTCAGCATTATCCACATCATAAAATCTAAATACTGGTAAACCTAATACACCATATAATGAATTCAATAGAATCTTCTGTAGATATTGTCGTCTATCAAAGTATTGTTCTTTCTCTTTATCACCTTCTTCATTAAATTTCTTCACGAGTTTTCTCATCTCTACCCGTTCATCAAACCATTTAGTTAAAAGTGCTGGAATCAACCCTTGTTTATCTGTACGATACATTATACCATTAGAAGAAACTGAAACCTGTGTTTGATTAAAATATGTTTGTAATTCTGATTCAGTAAACTTACCCATTTCTTTTTCTTTTTTATCCACAATAGTGTAAGTTTTCTTATTATCTTTATCTATAAATCTTTCAGCATCCCAACCTATAATTTTACCAATCTTGGTTTCGGGTGATATATTCAATGACCGAATAACACTTGGATACATACTTGTAATATCTAAATCATAAACCCAATCGTGTTTACCCTTTTGTGGTGTTTGAACATAAGCACCTGCAAACTTTGCAATAAACTCTTTAGGTCTTGGTGGTTTGTTTGGTGCTACAATTCCCATCTTTTTCAAATATACTAATATAGCCCCTTCGAGATACCGAGAACTCATATAAACTTCTTCGTATGGAATGTGTCCAAGATGTGCTATACCTCTAGCAATCTCAATAAAATTCAACTTCTTATCTAATTCCACTAATATTTTTACATCTCGAATATTATAATCTATAAATTTCTGTAAGTCATTCTCATATAATTCATTCAATGTTCCTTGATATTCAATCTTTTTCATACCAACTTCAACTTCACCAATGTAATCTAAACGATAACTTGATTGTTGTATAAATGAAAAGTTTTTATATAATGCTAAATAATCTAAACAGTTTACCCCTGCAACCACATACCGACTTTTATAATCACTCCACCGTACATGACTAATAGGTGATAATAATCCTGCTACACTTTCCCCCAATACCCTAACGGCTCTATTATAAAGATATGGTATATCAAAATAATCTGTATTCCAACCACTAATGATTGTAGGTTTTATTTCCATATACTTTTGATAGAATTTATTCAACATTTCATATTCAGTACTGAATAATTCTACTATTATATTATCTTTGGTGTAATTCTTTATTTGTTTTTTGGGGTCTGTAACGTATGTGTAGTAAGTATCTGATATCTTATCCCACATTGTAATAGCAGTAATTTTATTATGTGCCTTACTAACATCAGGAAATCCCTCTGTAACCTCAACCTCGATATCAATAAAAATCTGTCTATGACCCTCTGAAATTTCATCACTATTACAATACTGGTCAACCAAGAATCTGGTCATTGGTGGAACATCACTTTCAAATAGATGTGGATCTTCCTTATCGTAATCAAAAACCTTTTTTAATCTATCACCATATAAACTAACGTGTGTTCCATTCGAATGCTTCACATAGGCATACGGTTTGTATGGGATTACTTGATATCCACCTTTATCATCCCATAAGTGAAATTTCTTTTTATAATTATCGTACCATATTGATTGATACAACTATATATTCCTCCAATTTATCATACCTAAATATACGAATAAAAACCTATACTTGTCAAGTCTTTTTTTTCAAACAATAAGAATAATACCCATTGTAATCTAAAGTTAGATATATCATTTCATAATCATAGTTATGTAAAAAGTCATGAACTGCTTGTTTTACACCATATTCAAAATGGTTTTCATAATCATAATTAATAAAATCATGACCCATAATATATCCATTATCCTTTACTTTATCTTTAGATAATATCAAATCTGTTACTACTGATTCGTAGTCGTGAGCTGCATCTATAAAAACCCAATCTAATGTTTCATCTTCTAAACTATTCAAAAAACTTTCTGATGTTTGTTTTCTTTTTATATAATTTGGATTCTTAGACCTTTTAATAAAATTATCAGTTAATTTCTCTTCTAAATCCATATCTATCCAAGTATCAACTAAATAAAATAATTGAGGTTTTATGATTTTAGATATTACTCTTGAGAACTCTCCATCCCAAATACCCAACTCTGCACCAATTGTATATTGAGGCATTTGTTTTATCAAATCAACTCTTGTTGGTAATACCTTACAATTTTGTAAATGTGTTTGTTTTAATTCTTTCATTGATTAATAACAAATATGGTAATTAAGGGGGCCAGTTTCCCAGCCCCCAATCGAAATTACCATCTTTAGAAATTAACAGATAATCCTAAGTTAAAGCTTCTTGGTGTTCCAAGAAATACTTCAGCGTTATGTGCTGCGTGAGTTTTACTCCCGTAACTATTGTATTGACTGTGATCTACTGCGTCTTGAACGAATACTTCGTCAAGTGCGTTGAACACATGACCTGTTAAAGTCACATCATATCCACTAATTGGTAGTGTATATGAAGCGTGTAAATCAAGTTTGTTATAGGCTGGTGCCATCCAAACTTGTTCTCTGTCTGCGTCACCCGTAAGTTCACGTGCTGCAGGACTCCAATCACTATAATTGTTGTCATACATCTTATAGATACCTGCTACTCTCAACCCTTTTACAGGTGTTAGTGTAGCACCTAAGACATAAGATGTCTGAGGCATATCACCTACCATTAAACCATCAAGTGTATATGTATACGGTGTAGATTTTAGACCAGTTACCTGACCTTCTGCATTGTATTCATTTTCTTGATAATTACCATCAGCATCTCCTGCGAACTTCCATTCACCAAAACTGATAGCTGCATTTAAACTAAGCATATCACTTAGTTTAGTATCAGCTTCAATTTCAAGACCTTTATGATTCTGTTCAATTCCACTTAGGAATATTACATCAGTATCACCTGAATCACCTTGTCCTGTAGTTACTGATTTAGTAAGGTTTCTGTCTTTCCAATCTGTATTATAAACACCCGCTTTAACTGCGAAGTTTTCAGATTTGAAATTAACACCAACTTCTGTACTAATGTATTTCTCATTAGAAGGATCAGAAGCAACCGTACCATCATAGTAGATTACATTATCCATAATAGGTGGTTTCTCAACGTATCCAGCGTTACCAAAGATAGAAACATTGTCATCAATATCATAATGTGCTCCACCTTTGAACTGTACTGTAGATATAGCATCTGCTTTAACTACTTCGTTAGCTACTGTGAAATGATCTTGGTAAGAATATTTTATACTTGTTAATCCACCCATACCAAATAAGTTTAACTTATCTTTAGTGTAATTACCTTGTAAAAATCCACCAATCCAATCAACAGTTGTTGAGTTATGATATGCTATGATATCACCTAAACCAACCTTTTTACCATCAGGAGCGTTATCATCAGCGTAATCAACATAATAATCACCACCAAGTAAATCACGAACTTCACGTGCGTGTTCTATACCTGCTGTTCTCCAATCCAATCCAACTTGTAGTTCTAAATCATCACTAACTTTGTAGTTAAGTTTTGAAATCAAACCATAAGTGTCTTGTCGATTGATACTATTACGTAGAATACCAACTGATTGATTGTTACCTACTCCGTGTGTTCTTGAAAGTGCTTTCTTATCAACATATACAACA
>Ga0208299_1000321_pt1 | contig 45800 bp, 52 predicted proteins | sample 15_taG_FD_184089 | JGI IMG/M metagenome (GOLD analysis project Ga0208299, IMG submission 184089) | Marine viral communities from the Subarctic Pacific Ocean - 15_ETSP_OMZ_AT15312 metaG (SPAdes) (version 2) | ecosystem: Environmental > Aquatic > Marine > Oceanic | place: Pacific Ocean | collected... | reverse complement strand
AGGGATGTGGCATTACGGGCATAGAGCTTGTTTATGCGGATGCGTGGTGTCAAGACTGCCTGGATGAAGCGGTCAATAACAGTGACGCTATATACGAAGACAATCAGTGGGGAGGAGAAGAATGAAAAGATGTAGCTGTGATCAGTCCTTGGTCTTGCTCGAGGAGCTTGGCCATATACAGGAAAAGGCCAGAAAGGCCAGGGGAGAGTTTCTTGGTCAGATAGAGAAGCTCGACAACGCAGATCCTTCTTCTTATCTCTTCAGGCATACGCAAGAAAGCACAGCCGAGTGGATGGAGCATACACTCGAGTTCATTGAAAGCATTGAGAGCCTTGCGAGGTATGCAATAAAGTTATATTCGTAACTTGCGTGGTTGACAAACCAGAGGAGGTGGAGCTAAAAGAGGTATTGTGAATTGCAATAAAACATTGAGGCTTCGTAAAGAAGTTATACGAAAGGAGAAAGAATGAGCAGTAGTGTGAACAAGATCATGTTGTTAGGTAATCTCGGGGGTGATCCTGAAATGAGATACACCAAGGGCGGTAACCCCGTCTGCAATATGAGGGTAGCAACGAACTCGAAATGGAAAGACTCCAAAGGCGAGTGGGTTGAGCGTACTGAGTGGCACCGCATAGTAGTGTGGGGAAGCTCGGCAGAGAACTGTAATACCTATCTGAAAAAAGGACGCACAGTCCATATAGAGGGTCGGATGCAGTACAGAGAATGGGAAGATGACAATGGAACGGCCCGCAAGACCGCAGAGGTGATTGCTGATCGTGTAACATTTGTTTCAACCGACGAAAGCCGCAAAGGAACAGGCCAGCACAAGAAGAAGAACGAATGGCAAAATAACAATCGTCGCGATCAAGGCGGCGATGACATGCCTCCGTTTTAGATAGCAGAGAACCGCGGACTCAAATTGTGCGTCTTCACCGGGCTCGCCAAGGCCCGAGCCCCAATGGTGAACGCACAATTTGATCCGCTTTTAGTGGATTGAACATACAAAAGAGGAGAATAGAAAATGGCTAATGGTGTAACATTTATGCACGCTGGGACAAACCTAGTGCATGAGGAGCAAGTGAGAGATCTTGCGCTTTTACCGGCAGAATCACGGAGTTATAAACCCGTTCCGAATGGAATGTTGCTTGACCTTATTTATGAAGGCGCAGGCAAGTGGCTTGGCAAAGAGCCAGTAAAAACACAGTTCAGCATGAATACGACAGGATCTCGGATGTTCGGGACAATGTCATTTGAGACTGAAGAAAAAGACACGATGTTGAACTTTGGGTTTGGCAACAGTTATGACAAGTCCATGAGCTTGAGGCTTGTGAGTGGTGCGCAGATCTTTATTTGCGACAACCTTTGTTATAGCGGAGATGCTATTTCGTGGGTGCGGAAGCACACAACGAACGTATTGCAGGATATTCGTGAGAAGATCCGTTCAGCGTTATGTCTTGCAGAAGTGCAGTATGAAGAGATGATGATAGATCTCTCTGCCTTCAAGGAGCATGAGGTCAAAGAGCGTCGTGGTGCAGAGCTTATCGGTTTAGCTCAGTATGGTGGGGTCTTGACTTCAACTGCTGCGAACATAGCTCGAGAAGATTGGCGTAATCCGCGTTATGTGGATTTTGCTAAAGGGGATATGTTTTCCTTGTATAATTGCTTCACCGAAGGAGCAAAGAAGGGAGAGGCGGGCAATCGAATTGACCGTCAAGCAAAGCTCCATCAGTTCTTCACGAGTGAGATCGACAATATCTTGAAGGATAGAGCTCCGATCATTACTGTAAACTAGCAATCAAGGTTGCGGGGAGTTGCTGGGTCCACAGAAGCCCAGTAGCTCCCTTTTTTAGAGGAGGTCAACATGGCTAGAAAGTCACTGTTTAAGATCATTAGGCAACATCATAGATACATTATGACGGACAAGATACGGGCTCGTCATAATGCAGATCTATTGTCTAAAGAGATCGTCAACGACATACAGACATTTTGTTATCGAGGGATGAAGCACCTGGCAGCTGATCATCCGTCTTATCATGCGTTCAATAGAATTCTGCTCTACATAGCGCACCCAGAATACGTTCAATTTATAGAGGAGGAGAGAAATGGGAACAAAAGAAGTGCAGATATTAAAGAAGAATCACCTAGTAACAACGCCGGAAGATGAGTCTGAGTTGTTATCAAGACTACCGCAGCAATATAGTACAACAACTCAGCGCGGTGGAGTTTCTCATCATTATATTATGCACAGCACATGGAATCTTTGCGCTGACATAGCGAACAAGTTTGCTGCTGATATATTAGCAAAACTTGAAGAAGCCCTTGAAGACTTTGATAATTACACAACGAGTAAAGACGGTGATTTTGTCTATCTTGCGGAGGCGAAGCAAACGATCAAAGAAGCAAAAAGGATGATTGATGAGTACAAAGATAAAGCTGAAGAAGGGTGATCGCGTGTCTGTCCCTAGCTGGGCAGCTTTCGAAGGCATTGTTGTCGAGGTCAAAGGAAAGACTGTGTACGTCCAGGTGCGTCACGAAGGAGGTTTTGTCGTAAAGCAGTTTTACATCGATAGTGTCTGTCCTCAGATACACGATGTGGTTGAAAAAAAGGGGTGGTAACAGCCCGTCACAAGCCAGTTACCACCCCGAACAGAAAGAACAATACCGAGCCGACGAGGAGGTCAACAGCGGTTGTGCGCTGTTAATAGAACAGAATCGGCTCCATTAATCAAGAATGGAGAAGAAGTGGAAGAAGAAAGATTGCCGGAGGATATTGAGGTCCTGCAAGAGTATGTACGAGGACTAGAAGAAGCAATGGATGTAGATGATATTAGCCGAGGCTTTGGCCTTTTGGGGGAAGAAGAAGATGACGTTTCCTAGAACAGAAAGAGAAAAGCTTATTATGGCCAGAATCGTGATGAGCGGTCTCTTGAAGGAGATTCTTACTGAGATTAAACAGCTTCAAGATGTCTCTGCCGAAGAGGGTGAGCTTGATACTGGTGATGTTTTAGAAGTGATGGCTCGCGTGCTTATTGATATCACTGAAGTGCTAAAAGAGCACGGGAAGGACAAAGACTTTACGGAATCAGCAGAAGAAGCGCGGGAAGTGCTTAGTGGGAGGATGAGTGAGTGAGGAGGTATAAACAGATTGCTGGAAAGCATGTCAAAGACCTGAAGATCAGGGACAACATCCATAAAGAGTTCAAGGTGTTTGGGTTTACCGACTCTAACTGTGAGCTTGATAGGTTTGAGCTAAAGTCTGCGACTACAGAATGCTCGAAACAGGAAAGCGGCTCTTTGAGGCTTTGTCGTCCTTGGCTCTTAACTGACATTGTGGATCGAGCAGAAGAAGGAATGTCTGAGTCCCTTACCTGGTGCGAAGAAACCGGAGGTCGCACGTTCAGCCTCATGGATGGCATTGAATACATCATCGACAACCTAGATTGGCCGGTGATTGAAGGCATCCTTACCTCTGTCGGATACGATAGAGAATGGCTGGAACAGCGATGGGAGCAGTTTGAGCTTTGGATTCAGATTATGTATTTTGACATGTCTGATCTAGAAGAGATCTATGTGGAGGCGGAAACAGACATCAAGTTCGACAATGAGAAGAAAGAGACAGAAGAATGGTTAATGCACAATCACGATTGAGGAGGTCGATATGTATAGTGAGCTTAGCTCAGAGATGGCGGTTTTAGGTTCTGTCCTGATTGAAAACAAGGCGATAGTTTCGGCTGCAACGGTTGTTGACGCTGATGATTTCCTGAACAGACCGAACCGCATTATCTGGGAGACAATGTCCCAGATGCATAGCAAGCAGATTGCGATCGATACTCTCACTCTTTTGAGCAGCCTTGAGTCGAGTGGCAACATTGAAAAGATCGGCGGTCGCCAGAAGATCGTAGAGCTTTTGGAGATTGTCCCATCGGCGGCTAACGTTGTTCATTACGCTGAAGCGGTCAAAGAGACATCTATTAGGCATAAGCTCGGGAGGGTAGGGGCAAGGATTAGCGAACTAGCTTCGGAAGGAGATGCGTCTGATGCTGTGGAAAAAGCACAGCGGGAACTGGGGAAGGTCGCAAGGCGAGCGGCTCCAAGCACTGTGATCAGTCTCGGCCAGGCCATGCAGGAAGCGTATGCTCATATTCAGGCGATCCAAGATGCAGGATCTCGTATTACTGGAGTCAGCACTGGGTTTCGTGAATTAGATGATCTTCTTGCTGGATTTCACCCCCGTGAGCTCGTGATCTTGGCAGGACGACCAGCCATGGGGAAGACGGCCCTGGCTACGTCGTTTGCTGTCAAAGCAGCACGTCAGAACGAAGGCGTGCTGATGTTTAGCCTGGAGATGGACGCAAGACAGCTCGCGATGCGTGTGTTGAGCACAGAGGCACGGGTGAGCTTGCAGAACATGAGAACAGCAGGGTGTGAGATCAATGACTGGCCAGCTATGGCTAGGACGACAAATGATTGCACAGACTTACCCTTTGCAGTGGTGGATGAGTCAGACCTGACGTTGTCGCAGCTCAGGACGATCGCTCGAGAGCAGGCGGCAGTAAAACCTGTGAGATTGATTGTTGTTGATTATTTGCAACTGGTGACGGTGCCAGGCGCAGAGAGAAGAGAACGCGAAGTGGCCATGATTAGCGCAGGACTCAAAGCACTCGCTAAAGAGCTAGATGCGACAGTTATAGCACTGTCTCAGCTCAATAGAGGACTAGAGAACAGACCGAACAAGAGGCCGCACTTAGGTGATCTTCGAGAGAGCGGAGGCCTAGAACAAGACGCAGACGTGGTAATGTTTGTGTATAGAGAGGAATACTACAACAAAGACACACCCGACAAAGGGATAGCCGAACTCATCGTTGCGAAGCAGAGACAGGGTCCGATAGGCACCGCCAAGGTGGGCTTCAGGGACTCGAGGACTCAGTTTTCAGATATTCGGAGCTTTTCTCCGGGAAGAGCTGGCTAAGGAGTTGAGCGGGGTCGCCTACATCGGTGGAGATGCGGACAATAATGCGGCCCCGCTCGGAATCCTTCTCTGCATAAAGACTCAAAGTGTCCCCTGATACAACTTGTTTGTCGTCAAAGAACTTACTCAGTCCGTCAAGGACGGCTTTCCGAACATTGTCGGCATCTGGCTTAGTCGTTCTAAATAATAAAGATGATTCATCTTTCTTTCGTTTTAGTCTTTTAGGTCTCTTGGAGATCGCAGCTATGTCTACTCTGACGGGACCGGGAATCTGAGGAACCCCGGCTCGCTGTGCTGCTCTATGTATTCGTTGCTCATGAAATCTTGTTTTAGCAGGCGTATAAACAGAAGGTCTGCCGTTTCTACAGCTAACGCGAGGACGGCCTTTACCAAGAGGCTCTGCGTCTAATATGAAAGTGAGATCAAGCAACATGCACCGTTACTTTGTAGTGAGATATTTCTTTGAGTTTGAGCCCTGTTAACTTTGAAAGTTCCTTTGCTTTTTTGTGGCTTAGTATCTGATTGCCTTCAGCTATTTTGTATATGTATTGCCTAGAAACACTCATCGAGGTTGCGAGCGAAGACATCGTGCCTCTTGGGCTCTTGTCGAGCCATTTGCGGAATGCGTTCTTCTTCTTTGCCATAAAGAGATTGACGCATAATAACCAATAACTGTCAACTGAGTGCTTGACATTCAGTTGTAAACCGGAGGATTGTCATAACCATGACTGAACAAAACCCAGACTGGGCATTAACTGCTCAAGATAAGAACAAGAACCGAGGTCTACAATATATAGATCAGCTCTTCAAGACGCGGAACGAGGAGTTTGAAGCCGCACTTAGAGATGTGATGACACCGGAGTATTTCCGGAGACTTGTGCTGAATGCCTTGTCTGATAACCCATCGCTGGCTTCGTGTAGCCAGCCGAGTATTTATCAAGCTGCTTTGCAATCTGCTGCTTTGGGGCTGGAGCCTAACACTCCTTTGGGTGAGGCTTATTTTATCCCTTATGGCAAGACTTGTACTTTCCAGATTGGGAGGAATGGCTGGATTAAGTTAGCTTACCGAACGGGGCTTGTAAGGAACGTCAATGCGATCCCTGTATATCGCGGAGAAGAGTTTGTATGGCAACCGGGAGAAGATCGAGAGGTCTTGCATGTGCCTGATGTGGAGATCGCAGCAGACGCCGAGCTAATCACTGCGTATGCCTGGATCGTGATGAAGGACGGGACAAAGATCTATGAGGTGCTTCGCCGAAGGGACTGGGAGCGCATCCGCGATGGTGTTAGGGGCAACAGCAAGGCTTGGAGGGATCACCCTGATCGGATGGTCTGTAGATCTGCTCTAAAGCGACTGATACGAACCAGGTTGCCGGTCAATGAGTTTATCCCGTCAGAGGTGGAGGCTTCTGAGCCTGTGCTAGCGGACGCTCCTGCTCCTGTAATGTACGATGAAGAGACAGGTGAGATCTTTGATGTGGTGTCGAGGGAAGCTGAACCCAGCAAACCGGACGGGGCAAGCAAGGAAGCAACCCACGACGAGAACAGTAATATCATAAAACTCTCACCAGCGCAGTTCTGGAAAAAACTAAAAGAAAACAGCAAGCTATGGAAGGTCCGGTGCAGCAAAGACGAGGTCCTCGAAAAGATGAAAAGCAAGTTTGGAACAGACGCAACGCTAGCAGGCATAAGCGCAGAACAGCGTGGTCAATTGATGACAGAAATCACTGCTGAGATGTCAAGCATCGCGCTGCCTACAGAAATGAGAGAAATGATTGAGGAGAAAGATGATGTATCTTACTGATCTAAAAATAGAAGGCCTGAAAAATGGTAACGGAAGTTTTGCTTTCAACAAGGAGATTACGTGTTTCTTCGGAGCCAATGGCTCAGGAAAGACAACGATTCTTCAGGCAATTCATCTGCTCTTGAAGGGGCGAGCACCAAGATCTATCGGTCATGCCTCTACGGGGAAAGACATTATTGCGATGTCATCCAATGGGAAGATCCAGATCTGGGGGACATGGTCTACCGGAGAGAAGCTGATCATAGTTGAACGAAGCTGGACTAAGTCTGGAAGCAGCGTCAAGGAGGCCTTGTCTCAGAACATTGAATCCAGCTGCACTGGGGTGAAAGAGCAGCAGGGATTGCTCAATCTTTACTTTGGTACGTTGCCTGAGATCTGGAACCCGGAAGCATTTTTTGATTTGAGCTCCAAAAAGATGCGGGGCAAGTTGCTCGCAAGCATCAGCTCTCGGCCTGTTCGAGATGTTCTCCCTCAGATAAAGAACATCATTGGAAAGACGCTTCCTCACTGGGCCGATCCTACTTCGTTAGAGATAACAGCAGAGACATGGATACACAGCGTTATCAAGGAGAGTGATGATCGTATACGCGAGTCTCAAGCGGAGGTGCGCTCGTGCAATCGTCAACTAGACGAGGAGCCTGAGTTTGTTCGTTATCGGCCAGAGAAGGAGGTTGAAGCGGAACTGGCTGCTATGGCGGAGAAGAGAACAAAGATCATTCAAATCCATGGGGCGAAAGAAGAGCTTAAGTATCTAGAAGGGAGACAAAGCGCTCTTAAGGATTCCCTGGCTGATGTAGAGATAGACATTGAAACAAAGAAAGCAACATTAGAAGAGATGGAAGAAGATGCTCCTTCATTAGATGAAATAAACACTCAGTACACAGCCCTTGCAGAAGAGTACAAAGTGATCGGAGCTCAACATGAGATAAAAGAACAAAGAGTCGAACTCAAAGAGCAGGCCGACATGGCAGAGAGGGAGATCCGAGAATACAAGGACGTAAGAAAGAGAATGCAGTCCTCTGAGGAGCACTTGCTTATGGAGGCCAAGAGGCCCTTTGAAGAGGCGATTGCCTCAGTGGTAGGCAAAGATTGCCATATCGATCTTAGCAACGGCCAATGTCGTATCATTGTCGGAAATGTTGATGTCGCCGGTCTGTCTGATGGAGAAACACTCAGTCTGATACCCGGCATCGTTGCTGGGCTTGCTCGGAATGCAGACGCTAAATGGTTACCACTTCCGCTTGATCGTTTTGAAGCAATCAGCAAGGATCGAAGAGGGCCTTTCATCGAAGCAATACAGAAGCTAATAAAAGAGGGCGTGCTTTCTCAGGCTATCATCGCGGGATGTCCTGACTCCTACACTGTAGAGAAAGAGAACGGAGAGGTGCTCAATCTGATCCCAGGCGTCGTTCAAATGGGGATCAAAGAATGAAGCCAACAACAAAAGAGCTTATTCAGAAGTATCTCAAAAGACGAAGAGACAAGCCCATAAGCAAGGCCTATCACAGAGAGATCGCCTTGAGTCTTGGTATGATGGATCTGTTCGTTAGCAAAGAATGGCCGAAAGATTACACGCTAAGAGACTGTTATTCCTTCGTGCAGTTTGGAGAGCACAAAAGCATCTCGAGTAGAACGAAGCGCACCAACACGATGAAAGCTTTTTGGAGGTGGGCTCAAGAGCAGGGCTATGTAAACAAAAGTCCTGCGAAGAGAGTCATAACGGAGGAGCCGGGACTCAATGATCTTGTAGCTGTGGAGATATCTACCCAGACAGTATCGACACTGCTGCCTCATCTTGACGACTACTCAAGGTCGTGCCTGCTAGTTTTGTGGGGATGTGGGATTAGAGCGGCTGACTTACGGCATATAAAGGAAACCGACATTGATGGGAACAACATGCTCTTGCGGATAAAGCGGGGCCGCACGATTAGACATAAGGCACCTATTCCAGACGAAGAGATCTTGTATTCCCTCTATGATCTCGTTCACCACACCCTAAAGAATGGCTACAGTAATCGATGGAAGAGCCAGATAGATGAAGCCAACAAGAAGGAGAAGCTGCCGACCTTTGGTCCTTCGGAGATTCGTTTTGCGTATATCAGGAGGCTGTTCTCAGAGGGGCATTCTCCTCTGTCGATCATGAAGTGGACGGGAATAAAGAGCTGGGCTACTCTTGCTCGATACTACGAAGCCTCGGGACTACGCGAAGGCAGGCCTTGGCCTACCGGGATTACTAGCTTTACAGCGCAAAGGAGTAGCGAAAATGAAGCCGCTGTATGAAGATAGTCCAGATCAGGACGATCTCCTGTTACAGCAGTCTATCCAAGACGGAATTGTCCCCCCCGGCTGTCGGCTTGGTGGAGCTATTGTTCAAGGACTGTCTGCGGCGGGTGGCGATCCCTGCGGAAAGTGCGACGTAAAGCGCGATATCTGTGGGGGTCGCCCTAGGATTCCTGACCTGCCACCGACTCACCCCCACGGCTTTGACGAGCAGCGAAACATTGAGGCGTCGATCAATGATTCGGCTACAGCTCGTAAACACCAACGACGACTAACCATCATGCAGTTGAACCGCATGATAAAGGAGAAAAAATGAACACAGTCTATCCAGACGACTTCGCAGAAGTCACCACCGAAACAGGGACAATCTATGTAAGCAAAAAACAAATAACCCACATAGAAACCGAAAAGGTGAAGAGCCTTGGAGAAGAATTCCAAGCAGTCGTTATCTACACAACAGGCGGGAAAGTCTACACTAGGGAAACACTGGAGGACTTTTTTACCAACTGGCATTAGTGACAAAAAGAGGAGAAGAAGAATGACTGAAAGATTCAGAATAGATCACGCATATGGAAATGTATACGAGTGGGATGAGGACGCAAAAGCGTATGTGTTCCGCTGCAAGCTGGCCGTATTCGATGAAAGTCTAGCGGAGTCCCCCGCAACAATGCCCGCTGAAGACTTCGACGGCCTCATGGCCGGACCCGATATGATGCCAAAGGAGAGGCGGGAATGAAAACACTCAGAAGGATATGGAAATGGATAAAGAGCTTGTTTCAGAAGGAAAAGGAGCCAGAAGCGTTGCCTGACGGGAGAGAAGACTTTAATTCGCTAATGAACGACTGGTATGGGGCTCTATGGGAGCAGCATGTCGAAGATCTGGTGAAAGCAAGAGAGCGCCAGGACCTCTCCTAAGAGCCTTTTGACTCTGACCACCCTCGTGGTAGGGTCGAGGCATGAAAGCCTTTGAGAAACCGTTCTATAAGTCTAAGAAGTTCATCGCGCTAGCCATGCTAGTAGTGATGACAACAGGCCTGATCGCAGCAGGCATTATATGGGGGGTTAGCCCTGATGTATTACAAAGCATGGTCACAATCCTCGGGGGCACTACCGGAGCTGCCGGGGCCGGATATATCGGAACTCAAGGGTACGTTGACAGCAAAGTCCGCCCGGCTTTGCTGGAAACCGAGCTTGTTGAAAAAGAAGAAGTCGTCGAGAAGACAGAGGCTTGAGGTGTGGTGGGGCGTCATCATTGGCCTGCTTGGTCTTGGCGCAGGCTTCGCTGGTATGCGGAAGGCCTTCATTTCTACTGGGCGCATTACCGAGCACAATCGTCAGAAGCGTTACGCGGAGATGCTGACCAGAGAGATAGCCAAAAAAGACAAGATAATCGACAAGACGACAGGAGCAAAGATCGCACAGATCCGGCGTACTACCTTGAGACGAAAGAAGACAAAGACCGGAGACAGCGCCAAGTCCTTCTTGTCGAGGACGAAGGAGCCGTGGTGAAAAACACAGCACTCGCGATAGCAATTCTGGCCGCACTCCCCGCAAACGCACTCGCTCAGTCTGCCTGTGGTGGACCAAGAGAAATGACGATCTGTGAATCAGAGCTCTATGACGCTGGTGTAACCTGGGAAGGGCGCGCACGGGAAAGCCGTGAGATGTTCAAGGGTTGCATGGAGAAACTTCGCGTGAGGACATCGACTGTTATCAATCATCTGGTTGTGCCTCCGCCTGGGACAGAGCCCACCTGGAAACACGACGCAACGCTCATGGGGCTGACTGGGTTAACAGGTCTTGGCCTGGGCGTGATACTTGGCGTACTGTTGACGAGATGAAACTCCGTCAGCCCATCAACGTAGTCATGCTGTCTCCCTTCGGAGTCGCTGAAAACACTGGCTGCGCGGGGCCGGAGCAACTTAAAAAATGGCTAGATGAGGGGCGGGTGACTGAAGCAAGCCATGTATACGTGGAGAAAGATTCCTCATGGATGAGTGTAGAAACATACCTGTATTACTGTGGCCGGAGGTCGGACACCGAACAACTAGACGAAATGGCTGTCACCATGACGAACCTGCTCGATGTAGCCGAGGAGCTGAAGCGCCTCGCAAGGATCCGCGATGGCGACAATAGACCGAGAAACATCCGTAAGTATCGGAAAGCTGTCGGCCCAGATGGAGACGCTGACGACCACGATGGCGACGACTGTGCAACAGTTCGGAGCGCAGGGGCAGGGGCTTACGCGCATTGAGACTCAGATGGAGGCGTTCGAAGAGCGCATCTCTGAGATAAGAAAGTCAATTTATGGTGACGACGGGGCCGGAGGGCTTACGAAGAAGGTCGTCTCTATTGAGAGCAGTATCATTAGTATTCAAAAAGACCTGGCGGACCTAAAGGTTATGGCTGACGACTTCAAGAAGACGATGATTAAGGTGGTGGTTTTCGTGATCGGTTCAGGCGCTCTAAGTGGTGGCGCAGCAGCCAAGCTGCTAGGCGTTTTCGCGCCCTAGCCCTTCTCCGCCAGTTCTCTAATCTCAAAATGAGGACCGTCCATAAAGCTCTGGTCATCCAGGTCATTGTCGCCATCCCAGTCTAAGCCGCAGACCAAATCGAAAGAAGCGTCTAATCGTCCGTCCCTTTGCATTTGTGAGCAGATCCCTTTGACGAACCCCTGAAAGTGATAAAACCGCTTCATGTTTGTCCAGTCTGAGGACCTGAACGGATAGGGAATCGCGTCTACAGCCATCGCTGGTTTCCTTGCGTGTCGAGAATCCAGGGTCTTGCTCATGCCCTGATCGACCAGTTCTCTTTGTCGTTCAGGCGTGCGGTATCCTTCCAGGATTGAGCAGTCGTAATACTTAACGACTTCCTCGAAGAGACGGATGAGTCTTGGGTGACAGGTGTCGAGTCGATCACCACTTCTTCTTCCAAAGCTAGGCATTTATTCACCCTGCCGCGTTGAGAACTTCAAGTTCATAGCATGATCGGCGAAATGACGCACAACGCTAAACCGTCAACCGGGTTTTGTAGAACGCGACCCAGCGCAAAGCCTGTTTCAGTCTTTTCCGCTAGCCCTTCCGCGTTCGACGTAAACCAATCGCCCGCAACACAAGTTGATGTCTTGACGCTGCATTCTCCGCTTGTTGAGACTTCGCAGGAATCCGCAGACAAAACAGTCATCGTTGGGATATCATAGATAACACTCACCTCTTGCGCTATGCCAACGGGAGATGCGCCGCCGAGGACGGCCTTGCCGCCAGACACAGAGATTATTTTGTTCTTTGCTGCCAAAAGCAAGTCAGTTTGAAATCTCATTTCATCCACCGATCAACGTGTTACCGTTGCCCCCATTGTATAGTGCCGCGATCTCGTCGGCTGTGGCGTTTGCTGACACGTCAACCCAAAAACTTACGTCGCAAATCATACCGTCGAACCCCTGAGATCCGTTATTCCAGAGACCGCCACCGCCCATCCTGACCTGATTCGACGCGCCGCCAGCTTGAATCGTTTGACCGCCTTGCGTGACCGCCGTCGCGCCATTCAAACTCGCAAAACTTGTGCCCGACCCACTGCCACCGTCGTGCCCAAAGAGCATGAAATTCCACGTATCGACAACCCACGTGCCCGCGTTAACCGCAGTGTTCCAACCGCTTCCATCGTGTGAAACAAAATCCGCACTCCCTGCGCCTGCTGCGATGCCTGTCGAAGTGTACCAGGTATACGGACCAGACCAATTAGACGTTGATACGAGTGCGTCAACCTGACTTGCGGTGTCAGGATAAAACCAAAAACCGCACCACCACTTTTTATTTCTCGTTATCGGGTCTTGCAATGAACCATCGCCCGTCGTTTCTAAATATTTGTTAGATGTTGCAAACTTCGCCGAGCCCAAAGAGCCACCGCACGGATTTGATGCTGCCCATCCCACCGCCGTTGCTGATAATGGCGCGTTACCAATCAAGTCTGGCGAGGTCCCTGCGCCGACGCCCCTGCAAGGCCAAAACGATTGCAACTTGTCCATCGGCAAATCTTCGTTGCCGCTTTGAAAATATAGCCCCGTGTTTGAAGCGCTTGGCCCATTGAATTTGTAAGTCATATCATCACCTCACTAGCCATTCTATGCCCGTGCAAAACAGGGTTATGTTCTGATAAGCAATTCCGCCGACAGTAAGCGTTGTTGCGCCGTTTATCGTTTCAGACGCATTACCGGCGAAGATAATATCGTTACCAATTACCTTATGACACACGTCAATCGTCTTTCCGGCATTACCTGAAACGGCGGGCAGGTTAACGGTAACGTCACCACCGTTAGAATCGACTCCATAGAAGTAGTCTACCGCTGCTGTGAACGTGGAGGTCTTCGCTTGGTAAGTCAGACCACCACCACCGCCAACAAGTGATGTCTCGGCCGTGCTGTCAGAAATATAGTAAGGGATGCCATCTTCTTTTACGTAGAAGATTCCGCCCTCACCTGAAGGAGGCGCGGATGGTGCGTCTTGCTCTGCTTTGAGCTGAAACGTCCCCTCCAACGCGACGATATCATTGTCTGCGTCAATCGATAACCCACCGGTGCCGCCCGCCCCGATGTTTAACGCCCCGTTACTTCCGGTACCCCGCATCCAGATGTACGCAGTGGTCCCCGTGACCCCGACAGACAGACCCTTGCTAGCGCCGTCCGACACTTGGCTTGCCCCAGCCTGATAGACCGAATACGCATTTGTGGAAGCCCGCGCAATCTTGTAAAAGTTCGTTGCGTGAGATCCCTCCGCTAATAGATTACCGGTCGCGGTCGCCTGCATTTCGCTGTAGTGGGTGTCATCTGTATGCGTCAATCTAAGTTGCGGGTCGCTTGCATCCAAGACATCCAGCGTGCGCCTCGGTGTCGCCGTGCCCATGCCTACGTTGCCGCGATTGGCGGTTTCGCCAAGGACGACCAGGGAATCAGTAGCGACGATAAAGTTATCGCCCACATCGGTGCCTAGCCCTAGACTGACACTCGTGTCGTCATCACTGACGATGGTCTTGAGCTGGATCTCCTGTACGTTCTTGATCGTCTGATCGCCGAAGTCTGTAACCCCAGTAATATTTACAACTTGTGCGTCAGCCATAGCCCTCTCCTAGCGAGCCGAGTAGGCCCATATCTTAATGTCTGCTGATCCGTTTGGCGTTATCTTACAACGGAGCCTTGAACCCGCTCCACCATCAATAAGCACCTTTCTCACCGTGTTTGCCGCAACATCTTGCGTTGAAAAAGTAAACCCGCTAAACGTGGTTGCTTTTTCAGTGGTAGGGTCTTCCACTTCAATAATAAGACCGGTCCCTGTTGCGTCCGCAGCCGTCGATGCCACCGTGCTATGGCAACAGACGACTGTCTTGCTTGTTCCTGGAGTATCCATAAAGATCAGCGAGGTTTGTGCTGCCGTTACCCCGCTAACATCCAACAGTACGCCTCTGCCTATATGATCTGCTCTTGCCATACTCAGAATCTATCACAAGGGACGACAAAATAGGAAACAGCTAATCAGAGCGTTTCTTCCTCGCCCCAGGAGAAATAGTCATACCTTGCCTTTTCTTTCTCACCCCAGGAGGGATAGTCGCGCCTTGCCTTTTCTTTTCCTGCTCTGCTTCCAGGTCTCTAGCCATCTGCAACTCCCAACGCTTCAAAAACTTCATCATGTTTGAATACGCTATCTCGGCCTCTTTTCTCTTCTGATCTAGCTGTCTCGAGTGCATCGCCGATGTTGCAGCCTTTTCAGGACTCACAACGGCAGGGGTTAGCCCTGATGCCAGACCAATGCCCATCTGAGCCAAGAGATTGTTAGCCTGATCTGGGCTCACATGATCGCGGTAAGGACCGTAGACCACAGGAGGCTGACCAGGACCACCTAATTGCTGCTGCAACTTGTTCAACAGAAACAAGCCGGGACGACTAAAGAGAAACTTCTGACCAGGGAAAAGCTCGGGCAAGGCCCCGCCTGCGCCGGGGAGCATGTGCCTCGCAAACCAAGCCCCTTGCTGCGGAGATGATGCGGTTCGACCAAACATAGAAAAGCCCTTCTGATCTGAAGAAGGAGGAATCGGACCACCGAAAACACCATATTTACGAGGAAATGGAGTTCCCGCAGCAAAAGGACGGCTAAACTGTAGCCCATACTCTGGATTCTTGTTGTAAAGATTTCGCTTTGCGCCCCACTCATACAGCAGTCGCCAAGCAGGGCCTAGTTGAGCCACTAGAGGATCGAATCCCCATTCGTCACCCCTTGCTAGCTTCTGAGCTGTAGCCAAGAAGGGACTGACCGCTTCAAACAAAGGAACGATCCTTTCTCGAATATAAACTTGCTCGTCAGCATCAAGCTCTGTTCCTCCTCCCAACTTACGACCAAGCTCTACAGCCCTGCGAAACGCCCTGGGAACACGACGGTAATTGGCCATCTCTTGCATCCATTCTGGGAGATAGTAATTAGGACCATCTTCTTTCACCGCTATCGATTCAATCTCTTGACCGATCTTGACCGGAATCATGGTAACCAAAGGACGCTTTGCTAAAGCCTTTACGCCTGCTGCTGGAGCCCGCATCTGCCAGGTAGCAAAAGGCCAAAACAAGCGAATGAAGTTAAGCCATCTTGGCTTATCTCCGTAGTCGATGACCGCCCCATGAACGCGACGGGCCGCGTCAGCAAAAGAAGCGCCGCTTTCTACTTCGTGTATAAAGCCGGTGAGCTGAACCTCATCCGTCCACGCAGCAGCATGAACCTCTAGCTTCTTAAATCCAACCTCGCGACGAGAGACCCGGCCAGGAAGAGACTTTCTCCAGGCCATTTCAACGCTTTCCCCCTTAATGAGGTTATACCAAAAACTATAATCGACAGCCTTTCCGTTGCTTCTCAAAGCAGCCAACTGAAGAGCCTCCAATGCGGACTTTCCTTCGGTCAGATAGTCGAGTCTCGCTATTCCATTTGTCCCTATCTCGAGCCTCCTGGCCTCCTTGAGCATCGTGATACCATCGATCTTTGTACGCCTGTTCTTCACGCTAAAAGAGATAGAGCTCGGATCTTTGCTTAGTTTTCTAGCTTTAGCGAAAGCCTTGCTCTGGTCGTATATGCCTAGATGAGCCATGAGCATCATCGAATCGGTTGCCCAGTTGATCACATGAAAGGCCGGAGAAGGAATAAGCAAGCCCTGCTTATGAGCTTTATCAAAAGCAACTACAGCACTGCGCACACCACGAAGAGCCCTTCCTAGGTTGTCGGGACGAGCCATCATCCTCTTAAAGGCGGCGCTGTCTGTTAGCATGTTCTCGTCTTTACCTAGACGAGCGGCCATATTTGCCTGTTCGGCGGGGATAAGAACTTGATCGCCGCTCAGGTTGTCAATCAGCTTCCACTTCGCTCCCTTGCGAGCCGTTCCGTTAGCATGACGAGCATCGTTCTCTAGTTTCATCCATTCGTCGTTTGCCATTCGAGCGGTCTTCAGCTCGTTGTAAACACCGCCCATGTCATTTAGTTCCGCAGATGTATAAGTATGAGTCTTAAGCTCTTGAGCCTTCTTGAAGCGAGCATCGCGAACGCGCTCCAGCTCCACCATGGCTGTGTTGTTTATCTCGTTGATGTAATCAACAAGGGAGGACCTTTGTCTGTCCATTGTACCCCACGGCTTCTTGATCATCGCCAGCTCTTGAGCGACTACAAAATCAAGCCAGTCCCCAGGAGAAGCAAAGTCGTCTGCCAAAGGATGAACGCCCTCGATTGCAGGGTCGAGCCAGGGTTTCTTTTCCCAGTTCTTTGCAATTGCGTCTTGATCGATATGAAGACCAGCGTCTCCGGGACGCTTCCCAACTTCGAAAGTTGCAGGAGTTTCAAAGACCCTTTGAACCTTGGACTCTGGGCTCGCAAGATACGCTTTATATCTTGCAGCATCTTCCATCTCCCGCCAGTGAAGCATCTCTTCGAATCTGTTCTTCTTGGCCATCATATATTCAGGCCAACGGATCTTCTCAAGGCCAGGAACATCTCTAAGGATATCAAGAACGTTTGACTCCATAAGCTCGTCCCAGGTCTTTATGCCGCGAATCAACCGAGTAAAACCATGTCGAAGGCCGCTGACTCGCTTGTCTCCAGTAAGACCTAGCCACTCGTTGATGGAATCCAGTTCTCCGCCCTCATAGACGGGTCTTTTCCCTCGGGTTGCCTTATTTGCTCTAAGCCATGCTTCGTGTTTTTGATCTGCGGCTACAAAGTCAGCAGGGTATGGATTGTTGCCTCTTTCGCCGTAAGCAATGTCGTCCCACAGCTTCTTTCGCAAAGGAAGACGACCAAGATCCTGAGTAAGCTCAGGAAGCTCTTCGAATTCTTTGGGAGGAGTCTCCTTTACGGTTCGGTTGAATGATCGGGCCCTGTGTAATTTATTTTTCCTTTGCTCTTTCGTTGTTGTCCCTACAATGATGTCAACATGAACATCTGGGAAGATGTCGTCATGAACAAGAATCTCTTTGGGGATCGACTTATCGAAATAAAAACGAGTCCCTAGATGAGGATCATTAACGATCCTGTTTACACCACGACCGTTTGCCTGGAGCGTATATAGCTCCATGAACTGCTCTTTTCTGAGACCGTAAACATCTGCGGCAGCAAGCTCAAACTGATGTCTTGCTGTCTTGAGAGCAAAGCCTTTATTGTATGCGGACATTGTCTCAATAAGATCTTTTTGCGCCTCGTATTTCTTGTCTCCGATCCAGACACCAAACTTCTCTGTTCTTCCCTTTGTTGGATCACCGCTCACACCTTGATAGATATCTAAGTGCTCCAGTGTTTCTCCGGCATAGTCATCTGCGGAGCGAGCAAGATGACGAGGATAATACTGACCGTTTAGAGGATTGTACCCCTCTTGCATCTCATCAAGAAGTCCGTACCGAACGCCTTCGTCCCTGTACGTCTGCATTAGCTTTTTGTATTCTACAAGGAACTCCCTGTCCTTCTTGGATAAGGTATAAAGACCCTCTTCTCCAGTGGGTCTGTACTCTACCGCATACCAAGTGCCCTTAGAGTCTTTCGCTATAGTCGGAGGAAAGAGTGCGTTTGGATCTTTGGACGCAATCACCATATTCCCTAGCTCATCCTGAACTAACTTAGCTATCCCCATGCTTATGAGGTCTTGCTTCTCGTAAGAGTGAGACAGGAGAACATCCTCTCTTACGCCCCTAGGAATTCCGACGCCTTCTTCTCCGCTCCTGAGAGCAGTGTCTATATGAAACTCATGATTAGCCTCGAGGACAATGCCTCTGTCTTTTGCGATCTTCTTGAGCGTGTTGATCGCCGCCCTCATGTCTGACTTCTCTTGTGTAAAAGTATAGAGAATCTGATTAGAGATGATCTCTCCTTCGTCTGGAATCTTTAGATCATCAGCCGTTAATCCGATTCGGGTTATTGTCCTGTCTCTAGTGAACCCCATAAGCGTTTCTTCTTTGATGATGTTGCTCGGCTGTCCCTGGAGATCGTATCCGTATCTGCCCTCTCCCTTGCTAAGGCCCTTCACCTTGCCTGCTGAGTCGAAGATCGCGGTCTGCCTAGCAGGAGGCTCAATGATTGGTTGCCCGCCATACTGCGGACCTTGAACCTTCTTTCCACCTATGGTTGTAGGCGTAGCTGGTGGACCATAGAGCTCTTCTTGTCCTTTATATAGAGGATGAGATCTTATCTTTCGAATTCTCTTCATCGCATCCCCGTACGCTCTCTCCTTTAGTTCTTTGTGCGTGTAAGTTGAGGTTTCTAGCTGCTCAAGAATAAGCCTTTCTTCTGCATGTAGATCAGATCGGCTAAAGACCGGGTTGATTCCGTCCGCAGGTCTTAGTGCTTTATCTGGATCTAAGTGATGTTCCTCAAACCACTTGAGTCTTTTAGGGTCTGAGTAAGTTTGAGGATCCATGAACGCATCAAGAAGGATCTCCATGGACCTCTGGCCTTTCTTTTCCAGGTTAGAATGAAGAGCTCTTGCTGCTTTATCTAGCCTCCCGCTTCTTTGGGTGAAGAATCGCCCAGAAGGTTTTAGTCCTATAGCGATATCTAGTTCTTTCTTTGCAAACTTAGGCTGCATTCTCCGACGTAGCCTTCTTAGTGGATGAGTCGCTCCGAAGCTCCCAGATGTAATGCCGAAGAGGCTAGCTTCTCCTCGATAGAGATCAACACCTCCCCTTCCGAACTCTTTTCGTATCGCATCTATGGGAATGCCGTTCTCTCTTCCCCACTTAACGATGTCCATATACTCTTGACGAACATACTCTCCGGTTCCTCCGTTTACTCTCTTCCACCTAAGATCTTTGGTGAGGACAGATTTACTTGCTTGCGTCTTGCTTTCAGCTACCCAGCTTTCGAATCCAGGCAAGTCATCGACCAGCCTTGTTATGTCTCTATATGCCTGCTGAGAATGCAGAGCTGTCTCGGTCTTTCCTAGCAAAGAGTTTCTGATATAAAGATGCTTATTAAGATCTGCTTCTGCTCTTTTTAGCTTTGGCTCAATCCCGAACTCGTTGAGGTTTCTAAGCCTTAGCTCTTCGACTCTTTTTTGCAGCTTCTCTAGTTCTTCTGCGTTACGTCCTGTCGCTCTTTCTACTGCCTTGATGTACTCGTCAGATGTGGGATCCATCTTGTTCATTCTGGACTTGAACTTCTTGATGTCTTCCCAGTTTTTCAACCCCATCTTTTTCCAGATAAGGTCTCCTTTTTTCTCAATAGCCATTCCCATCTTGAGGGGTTCTGGTTCGACCATGCCTGTCTGCGCTATCTGCGCACGCCTTGATGAGATCTCTTCCTTCAGGATTTCTTGCTGATACTTTGGGAGTTTGCGCGTTCCTATCTGTTTCCTTACTCCTTCTATTTCTTTGTAGACCGGATACTTCTTATTAAGGATCCTTGACATCTTTTTATCAAAAGCCTTTACACCTTCAACTCCTCCCGAGGACCAGGTTAGAGGATCGAGTAAAACGTCTACCGTGAGCTGTCCGATGCCTTCTTCCCAGTTAGCAATGGTCTGTACCGCCTCTTCTGGACTTGTCGGCCATGGGCCTTCCTCGAGGTATTTCAGATCTTTCTTTGCTTGCGGAGAAATCCTAATCCCTTTCGCGTTCAGCATAGTCGCCTGAAATACAGACATTTTATTTCTTTCTCGGAAGTCTCGCTCTCTCTCCATGGAATCCCACCACAGTTCACCAATAAGATGAATACCGCCCAGAGCTGGGCCTGCCATTTTGCCTATCGCTCCCCCTACCGCCATGATGCCTAGAGCTGCAACGCTGCCTTCTTTTGCTTTATCCTTGATATATTTGTGCCGAGCTTCCCAGTCGAGTTCACCGCCTCCTATTCTCCCGTGCCCGGGAGCAGCAGAAGGGTCAAAGAGTTTGAACTTACTCCAGTCCTTTATCTTTTGAGCTGGCGTATCGTCTAAAGCACTTCTCTCTGTCGGAAAGTTGCCCATGAGAAACTGCATGATGCCTTTGATAGGGAGATCGACTAGATCTACCATTGTCCACAAAGTGTCCGGAACAGAGGGGATAAGTGGATCTTTGACAAGCTGCCAACCCGGATGCTCCTTCAAAAGCTGCCTTTGCTTTTCAAGATCTTCGCGTTGCCGATCTGCACTAGCTTCTGCATCTGTCTTTTGCTGCTCTAACCGTAGCTCATCTAGCCCTTCAACTGGACCTCTCGAGAGAGCCTCAGAGAGCCCGCCCGTGCCAACCAGTCCACTGCCTTTCTCCGGCAAAGGCATATCTTCGGGACGATCATAAATACCTTCTGCATTGAGCTTCTTTCTGTTTGCGTCTTTCCAGGTTTTCTCGTGCGCCATCAACAGGTCAACGGTGTTTACATATAGCTGAATCGCTTCTCTTTTTGTTTCCTCTGGAGCATCTGCGTCCTCCATGATCATTCTCAGGACAGCCACAGAACGGATCGCCTTCGAAAAGACCTGCTGCTCATCCTTCATCATGTGCGTTACATGCGACGCTGCACGAAGAAGATGCCTCTTAGGACCTGTCAATAAACCCAAGATAACGGATGCTTTTTCTCCTGTTGGATTCGCCTCCACCAGCCTTAGCGTGTTTCTTGAGAAGTCAAAAACCTTCGACTGAAACTGCTTATAGAACTGCTGTTCTTCGAAGTATTTCTCCTGCCATTCAGCCGTCCCCTGCTTGTCTTCGGGCGAATACTCGCCCAACACCACAGACGTTCCATCTATAAACTCATGAACTTTATCTATTCCCGTGGCCTTGTCTGTTTCTTTTTCGATCTCCGGAGTTAGAACCGCAGTATAGACTTTTACTTTCTCGAGCTTGTCAGATGTCTTGAGCTGCTTCGCTACTTTAGGGATCCTGCTTAGGTACGCTTGTGTTTCTAGATTGTTTTTATGATAGAAAGACCCGCTCTTCTCCATGTTTCTTCGAGTCGCTGCCCATCCAGAATTATAAGCAGAGAGAGCGGCTAGCCAGTGTTCTGTCTCTGACATCTTCGGCCAGAACTTCTTTGCTCGATCATACTGCTTTCTCATATAACGAAGAGACGCCGGAATCGCTTTTTTAGGATCTCGCCTTTCGTCAATGCCTCCAGGCTTCAGCTCCCATTTTTTCGTCTTCTTGTTGAGGGTTGCGTCCACCCGAAGGCCCATCTCTTTTGCGGTGGGGATGATAAACTGTGCAATACCCACGGCATCTGCGGAACTAATAGCGTCGGGGTTATATCTGCTTTCAGTGTAAATCTGCGCAAGATACCAAGCAGCCGGAACTTTGAATTTCCTTGCCTGTTCTGCAATCATGGGACCGTAAAGATTGCCTCTCTTTTGAGATATTGCGCTAGCGCCGGGAGGAGTATACTGAACCCCTCCTGCCTGTGTGGATGTCGATACAAGAAGGGGATCTTTGAATCGTGAATAAGGATCGTCATCCTCCACCACGGGGACCATTTTTGCCTGAACATCTTCTGGGCCTTTGAAGCGCGCATAAGGATCGTCCTCCTCTACAGGAGCCATCTCCTCTACAGGAACCATCCCCCCCACAGGAACCGGCTTTTCTTCAACCTTCTCGTCGTCCTTGAAACGAGCATAAGGATCGTCTTCTACCGGACCTCCTTCCTGGTAGCCTGGGTAAGACATGTTTTACTCGGCCGCGGCGGAGGACGTGGTAGTTGTCCTAACAGGAGGAGCAACAGGAGCAACAGGAGGAGCAACAGGAGCAACAGGAGCAGCATAAGGAGCAAAGACCTTTCGCCAGTTCAACAAACGAGTATCTCCATCAAACGGCAACATGACTGTTATACCTTGTGCCGCAAGGCCCTCGACGAATCCCGGATAATCTACTTCTTTTTGAGAGTATTTAAGACCCCAGTTCATATGCACAAGACCCAAAATATCATCAAGGGTCGGATCGCCTTTTAGCATCTTCGCTGCTTCTGCGGTTTTCAGAATGCTCACAATAGAAGGAATGCTATTTCTTGGATCTGTGCGTCCGACGTGAAGATGAATTCTGCCGTCCCTTGAAGCCATGTCTGCGGTACTGACGAGAAGATTGTTTAATTTCTGAACGTTGGCGGGAGTATAAAAAGCCTTATGAGCCTTCGTCCTTAGTTGATTTGTTGTTATTCCTGACTTGTTGAACATAGCAAGTATCGCATCATTTTCTTTTGTTTTTTTCCAGGTTCTAACTTTGCTCACAGCAACTAAGTGCTTCTGAGCAACCTTAAGTTGATCGTTGATAAGACCCCTTGCCGCCTTCTTGTCGTCCTTTTCCTCGGAAGCCTCGTCCCGAGCCGTTATGCCTGCTTCCATGGCAGCTATTCGGCGTCTATGTATTTCTCTGCCTCCCTTCTTTGCGTCCAAGACCCACCTGTCTGCGGCCTTCTTGAATCCTGCCTCTTGCTGATCTTCAGGCAACGTTCTGATGAGTGCAATCATCTCCTTTTTTGGGAACTTATTATTACCTCCAGCCGCAATAACTAAGCCACTGTATCCTTTTGACCATCGATCTACCTTGTCTGTTAAGTCTCTCGTGATCGCATCTCGAGCCTCCTTCTCTTTTGCAGTCTGCTGGGCTGTTGTTCGGATCTCACCCAACTGCTTTGCTGTCTTAATCGACTGGTCATGCTGTGCGATCTTTCTTGCCTCACCGGCTACAGCTCTGGTTTCTTGATTCGCCGCTCTTTCTGCTTGCTTGATCGCTCTGCCTTCCTGCCTCAACCGCAGGGCCTCGGTTCTTCCAGCTAAAGCTGCTTTTCGCTCTCGCTCAGGCCTTCCAAGTTCATGCTTATAACCAAGGAGCTCTCTTTGCTTTTGAAGCGCAGAGGCTTCTTGTCTAGATCTCTCCATGCGCTTTTGCCAGTTCCCCAGCATAAGCTCTACGCCTTTACCCATAGACTGGCCGAGGATCGTGCCCCAGCTAGGTTGCGCATATTGACTAAGCTGTTCTTGGGACATGCTTCCAGGGGTTAGGAATTCTCTAGTCATTGAATGTACCTCCCCCCACCAACATAACTACTGCCATAGCCATATTCTTGAGGATTTCGCTGAACATCACCTAGATGACTTTGTCTTTCTCTCGTGAATGAACCGCTGCCCTGGAACAAAGACCCAAGAAGACTCATCCCTCCCGTAATAAGGCTCGGAGCTACGCTTTTCCAGAATCCGGGGTCTGAAGCCTTTTGAAGTCGAAGTCGAGCATCTATTGCTTTATCCTCGAAATACTCTCGCTGTTCAAAGGCGCGAGCCTGATCTTCCAAGTATTGAGCACGCGCAATATCGCTCCCTTCTGCCTTTAACTTCTCACCGATAATTGCCAACTCTCCATTGATCGCGTCTACTTCTGCCTGGTATGACATTCGTTCAGCCTCAATGTTTGCTGCGGACTGAATCATCGCTCCGTGCAGAGCAGATCGAAGCTGCATCTGAGAAGCTCGAGACAGACTCGCTTCTACGGGCTGAATCGAAGCCGTTGCGAGTGCTGCGCGTGCAGCTTGAGAGGTATTGACTGCGTGCTCTTCTCTTGCCAGTTCTCCGGCCTCCCTTCGGAGGTCTGCGCCTTTGTCGATAGCCATTTGCTTTCGACGCTGATTGGCCGCTGAGGCCTCGCCCCAGAGTCCTTCTCTTCTTGCGCGAGCTGCTGCCTCATCTTCGGCGCGTGCCTTCTCTTCGCGTCCTCTGTCTGTCGCCCAGAAAGGAACAGGCTGATCTGACCAAGGGCTAGGCTCATCCATAAGGCCCATTGCCCTGCCTGTGCGAACCCATCCAGCAGGAGAATTCCACTTGGCATTTTCATCGGTGGGCCTGCTAGCCGCTGACCCAAGTTCCCTTTCTAATCGATTCAGATGGCCCCCTTCAGCGAAAAGCGCCCTCGTAGACTGGCCTCCACCACGAGGACCTCGAGGATACGAAGGATAGTCAGCATGAGGATTGTAAACGCTGCCGCTAGGAGTTAGCGCAGGAGGCCATTGATACTCCGGCGTAACCTCAACCGTAGTTCCGCTGCCTCGATTAGGATAGGGGTCGCCATACCGATTAACACCCGGACGCTGGTAGTTCTGGTCGCCATATCTATTAACAGAAGTCGGTCCTCCCAATGCGTATCCTGGCTGATTTTTGTCTCTCACCGTTCCTCCCATCGAGAAATCTTCTCGACCACCAACCGGACGATTACCGGGAGGCTGACCTGTCTTAATATCCACCGCCAATTTAGACAGCGCGTTGCTCAAAGCTGGACCTGACGCTACTCTTATCTGATCGGCGTGTTCCCTAGGAACCACAAACTCATTCGGAGTAAGCCATGCTGGAACAGTGTCCGAGGAGCCCGGTACGCCACCGCCCGCCCTAAATCCTCGTCCTCCCAGGTACGAACGAAGTCGCTCTTCTTCTCCGACTTGGGATCCGTCGAGGTTGCTCCTTGGCCCAACTAGATCGGAAGATCTTGAGTATGTCGGAGTTACCGAGCTGCCAGGAGGGAGATCCCAGTCCGCAAAAGGCTTTGTCGTGTAGCGCACTGCGCCAGGCCTTCCTCCCACGTACTGTGTTCTCTGCCTGTTTCTCGGGTCACGGCCACTTCTCACCATTCCGACCTGAAAAGCTCTTTGAGATAAAGGAGGAGAAGAGGCAGTAGCCCACTCAGGAGGGCGAGGTCTTCGTGTCGTGAGATCCCCTGGACCGCTACCCGGCCCAGTCAGTTCCGGTATAGTGCTAAACGACTCATCTCGTATATTTCTTATAGTCGATCTAGGACTAGGAAGCCGATCACGAATAGACCCCTCAAGGGTCGAGCCCTGTCTTGAGCCCTGTCTAGGGCTAGGAAGCTCATTCCGGCCTCTCATTTCCTTTCGACTCCTAAGTCCAGTCGTAGGAACTCGAGCTTTTAAGGCTCCTCTGTCGTCACTTGATAACGGCATCTCTAACTCCCTATCGACCAGCGTTCATAGATCGTTGCCCAAACGCCTGCGCACTTCGCAACCTGAGTATGCGCTGCAGTTACAATTATAAGATCAATGACATCCTTGTCAGAAAGCGCCAAAAGAGGATTGCTAAAGGGCGTATTAGAATGAAGGCGGTAAAAGGTATCGCTTGCTGCCAAGGAAATCCCCTGGCCTACAAGAGTATTGTTTAGATTCACTTTGACTTCAGGGTACGCCCCGTTCCCGTCTGCCGTGACAAGACGAACATATACGCCTATTCCCATAAGGTGCCCTTCCATCCCTGGTTGAGCAATAATTTCATGCCTTGCGAATTTCTGTTCCGTTTTAGGCATGTTGAACTGATCTGATGCGTAATCACCGTTATTTGCCGCGAATGCCTCATGGGTTCCGTCTGCCGCAAAAGGGACAAGATTCAGGGTTGTCTTCAGCAGGGTATAGCGATCTGAGATCTTGTCTGCGCCAATATTCGCCGCAGTGGAGATGTGCTGATTCTTTATGCCTCCATTGAGGATGTCAGCAACGTTGTTGAAGTTACCATTTAGGTCGGAAGCAGTGATAACCTCTGTTCCTGCCCAGGTCTTTTTAAAGCTAAATGTCATCCGCAAAACTCCCAAAAACCCGAAGCCCTGACAGACTTCGGCCTACAACACAAGGAGCCGCCCGCGCATCCGTGTCACCGGTTATTGACAAGGTACCAGGAAACCCATCAGAAGGGCTAGCTGTTCCGTTCGTCTTGAATGAAGCCAGAAAGCTCTTTGTTGCGTCGAGTGCGCCAGATCCGCTATTTGGGCAAAAAACGGTTCCATTTACATCATCGCAAGTCCAGGCCGCATAATACAACCCCTTAGAAGTATTGAGGTATGTCCCTTTTGAATGCTCTTCATCTAGTCTGACTTGCGTTGTCCCTGTGGTCCCTATCCATTTCCCGGAGCCTAGCTTTCTGAGGCTTGGGAGTGACTTGGTTCTAGGTGCAAGCTGATCGACTCGAGCAGGGTCATCTAGGACATATAAGCAAAGGCCTACTTTTGATGTGTTCGTTGCGGTTGCGGAACAAATTAGGGATATTCTTCGAACAAAGATCTGTCCTGCAAAACGGAAGGGGATAACAAAAACCCGATTAACGTCTGCGGAGGCGGAATGCGTTGCAACCATGTCTGTGCCAGATCTGTCTTGAGAAAGACACGGGACCGTCTCGATCTCGTGCAATTCGGGCACAGCCGAGCCCTTCCGGTGAAAGGCTGATTCAAGGTTTTCCAGCCGTCGCTGAATTGTTCCGAGAGTGTCCTGCCATCCCCATCGCACTATCTCTTCCCCAGATCGCGTGCAGTGATATACATTCTTCTTAGCCGCCAAGGAGCTGCCCCGCCAATCTGGACCTGAAAATCGCGACCCTTCAGATTCAAATTGTTGTTAACGGTCTTGTATCTAGTATCGCCCAGAGCTCCCGTAATTGTGACAGTCCCTAGTTTCGAAAGACCAGCGTCCGCTGACATTGTGATCGCTTTTGATTCTGTCTCTCTTTTGTCCACAAAGAACTTAAGATCCATGGCGGAAGATGTATTTTGAACAACGCTTTGAACGCTCGTATATGCGGCTTCTCTCGCTTCAAACAGGTTCAGCGGGACTGTTCTCGCATAGCTGTCTATCGCTATTCCGTCGTCTTTTTCTTGGTCCGCCAGTGTTTGGACATGGCCGTCGTCTGTTCCGATAAGGAGTCTTTCGTCTCCGTTTTCATCGTAGTCTTTTGCCAGAAAAGAAGCCCCGTGGGGAGCAGACCAGAGCCAAAACCTGTTGCGGGTGTAGTCCCAGATCACAATCTTATCGTTGTAGTCTTTGCCTGCTGAAGAAACCGCCAGCATGTACCATCCCTTTTCTTTGATGTGGACCGAGGAGGATCGGTTCAACCTGTTCGGATTGATCCCTCCTTTTATGAGTCTAGACCAGTCATCCAAGACAGGCTCCATATTCGAGCCATTGAACGCATAGAGTCCGTCTGTATTCGGCCCCACGAGAGTAGACTTGATAACCTGTACTCCATGGTGAGAGACAAAGCCCGCGCCCGCATACAGAACTCGGCTGTCGAATTGGTCTTCTGACTCAATAAAGAGAAACTCCATGATCGCGTTACTAGTCCAAATCAAGAGTCTATTGTTTATACCGGCTGCGCCCTGTATCTCTCGGTTGCGGTCATCAGGGATCGCTCGTATGAAATGAGACGGCCATACGTGAAAAGCGCTCTCACCGCTAAACCGAAGCATTGAATCTGCTGTTCCGGTCTTTATGGCGAAAAGCCTCCGCAGGAAAGACACCAGGATATGCGCAAGCACGGGGCTGTTCTCTAGAAAAGCCGTCTCAGTTATGCCGTTGCTAATCGCTGCCGCTTTTGACTCCTCGCTCAAGAACGTAAAGTTTGCGTATCTTTCTGCGTGCCAGTCTTTGTCTGTGTCGGTTTCTGGGTAAAGCACCCGAAGACGAGTTCCGTCGAACCTGAGTATTTCACTATGGTCATTGGCGAGGTAAAGAGAATTACTGTTATTGTCGTATGTTGCTGTCCAGTTCGTCCCGCTAGGAATCGACCATCTTGGGCTTCGGCTAATGTAAAAACTTACTGCCTCTTCGTTTATATCGTACGGATCTGCGGTTTCTACGGCAGGAACCCATGGCCGAGAAGAGGTAAGCGTTACCGTTGTTGCAGCATTTGAAGAGACTTCGTAATCTCTTTGGCTAGGCTTGATCTCCACCCTGCTGTGCGGACGATAGATCTTGATGGAAGTCGCCCCATCCGGACCCGCTGTAAATTCGTCATCCACATGAAGGTCTACATCACCTGAGTCTGAAGCAGTGTTTTTAGTGATCATGCGCTCTTCGCCGTCGTATGTTCCTCCAATATACCTAAGCAGATGATGCTCGTACTGGTTCGCAACAACTCCGGCTGTACTCGTTATCTGGATAAGAGTCGTAGAGCCTCCGTCAACAACATTTCCGAAGGCCACATAAAGAGCCTGGCCTCCCCTCCATTCACTCTCATCGCTCGTTCCGGACGTGTACCAGTCTACCGTGTCTGTTGTCTTCTTTCTCTCTAAGACGCCCGTGGCCCCATAGAAGTTTGTCGATCCTGTTGCGGTGTGATTCGGGGGGAGAGTTGCGCCAGAAGCGGAAGACCACTGAGGAATCGTAACCCGATTATAGGTTCCAGACCCCTCATCTTGAACGACATGCAGTTGTTTTGTGGCGTCTCTTGTCGAGCTGGCTAGCCCAAGCATCGCGCCTTTTTCGCTTCCTCTTCTTTCTTCACGGTCAGAACAGATCACAAGAGTGTCGCGCTTCTTTGTTCTTAGAGGAAAAAGCCCATTCACTTTCGCTAAATGAAAAGCTCTAATTCCCGGAGCAGTAATTACGGATGTCCCTGGGAGGGTGCCCCGGTCACCAGAGGCCGCATAGATCGATACATAAATCCAATACTTTGTAGATCCCAAAGCGCCGCCACCAGTGCCGGTCGTCGTCGTCGCCCATCCTGTCAGGCCTCTTGTGTGCCAAGAAACACGGCCTTCTTTGCATAGGGTAGTAGAGTAATAGGCTGTATTATCTGCCTTGTACTGCCCAAGAGAGGTTGTGTCGAAAAGAAACGGGATCTCCTCCCAGTCGTCTCCGGTTGAGTAATATCCTTTGAGGAAAAGACCCTCCGCAGGAGCAGTGGAGAAAGCGACAGATCCGAGATCAAAGCCGTCAAACTTCTCCTCGCACCCAACATAAAGAAGAGGGGTCGAGGCCAATATGCTCCCGGCTCGATTCGCAAAGCCGGTGAGCGTCTCCTCCGCCGTTCTGTCTGAGGCTTGAACAGATACGAGCCCTGGCGGCAGGAAATGAGGAGCCGCAGTATATATTGTCTTGAAGGCATCGCGCCTTCTTAGATCACCGTCATCGTTGATGACGTTTAGACCTTCGGCAATCTTACCTGCACGAACGTTTGTGTCTAGTCGATCAATGCCCCGATCAATCGGGTCTATTGGCGCTGTGACTGTACGTTCGCCCATCTCATGCTATGCCTGAACGTCGGAGTAAAGTTTTGTTGTAGATCGAGATTTCGGCTTCTTCTTGCTGGCTGCCTTCTTCTCTGCGATCTCAAGTTCTTTTTCTACAGCCTCAAGTGCGGCCTGTTTCTTCTTGAGTTGCTGCTCTACAACATCCTGCATTTCGGTTCCAGTCTTGAGGATTCCCTTGTGCGTCTCTATCATCCCAGCCTGAAAAAGCCATGAAGACATCGACGCAGGAACATCAAGATAGTTCGGAGTATCGTTTTCCTCTTTTTTGACCCAACTGTACTTCTTTGAGGTGGAGACCATCTGCTGTCCGCGATCTATAAATTGAGACAATGTTTTTTTGTATTCCCACGTCGCATCTGACGGCTGGAAGAGATACGTCCTACCAGAGTAATCAATCTTCAGCGGTATCCCTTCGCCCATCTTTTCTGTGCTTACGTTATAAACTCTAACTGACATCAGTTTCTTCTCCTGGTCGGAATTGTTCTAGGACCGCCTGCCTGTCTGTGCGATTTCCAGAGCTGCATCATCTCTTGAAGATTGCTCTCTTGCTGTATTGTCCATTCGCCCTCAATTGAACGAAGGGCTTTGGCCGCATGAAGCTGGACCAGCCTAAGCCATGTTGTTTGCATGGGAACGAGGTCGGCCGCGCTTGTCCCATCAGGCGTAAGTGCTTCTGAGAGATACCATATTCTGATTGTATACGTTGTCCCTGTATCCGCAGATCTTATCCCTATGGTTCTGTTTGTGGCGTCCCCTGCTAAAGAATACACCTTTGCCGAATTCAACTCATCACCCTTAAGGGTCTCTAGAATCGTTATCGGCACATATTCGACTGTTCTCGGGTTTTCTGCATCGTCAATAATCTCGACCTTAATGATCGATGCACTCCCCACTGTAGTTCCGATGTTCGTCCACTTCCCTGTATAAGAAATGTCCTCATATCTGAGGAGCTCTCCAGGGTCGCGATTTGATTTGTCCCTGATCAAAAACCGAACCGAATCAAAGATAGAACGATCAATGTCTCCGTCTTCCCATCGCTGAGAGGACGCATCGGAATCATTCACCTCTAAGCGAACACGAATCCTTGCAGTAGCTAGGCTTTCTGATGCTGACCTGCTGACCGCCATTTGAACTAGACCCCTATTGCCTTGCTAGCTGCTGCCCAAAGCGAGTCCTTCTCTTCTTGCTTTACCTTCTCTTTGAATGCAGAAACAGCGTCCGCTTCTCTTGCCTTGTGGTCGTTGAGATATTCGGCCAGCTCTTTAGCTTTGTGCTCGGCATACATTCGGCTGTCTTTTTTGAATCGGATTTTATATTTCCTGCCGTCCCCAGTGACTTTGGTTTCTTCGTGCCATTCGGCTTCTTTTTTCTCTCGAATATCAGAATTGTCTCTGTTCGGCGCTATGATTTGTAGCTTGCCGCCGTTTGCGGCTGCGTTGATTGCCAAGTAGTTGTAGTCGAGGATGTCCCACTCTTGGTCTTCAAGGACTCGTTCTTCTTCTCGTTCTTGTTCTTCTTCTGGCTTCTCGAGCTGACGAACAACAGCGTCAACCCCGAGACGCTGAATGTCTGCATCTCTTCTGAGGATCTCAAAGTCCCGTTTTGTCGGAAGCCGGTACTGGCCCATGAGTCCCCGTAAGTTTTCATACCGTTTATCACTATTGTCTAGATCACTAGGCAGGGCACCCTCCTTGGATTCCGTCATAAAGACAGAAAAACAAGAATAGGTGCCATCCCCGGTTTTCTCAAAACACGCCCATCGTTTGAACCAGGGGTGAAGCCTGAGCTTAAAGTCAGGCTCACCCCCGATTAGGTCTTCAAACGCTGATTGAACTTGTTCGGGCGCACGCATAGGAGAAGTAATAGAGTCAGGATCGAAATATCCATATATCTCATTCCATTGATACCGCTTCTTCGACGGCTTCATCCCGACACCGCGCCTAGACGAATCCATCTGATCTTCAAGATCACGATCCGTCAAAGTCGGTATCGACTCTGTATATTGCTCCCTATGCGTAGTCATTCTATGGGGTTATTGATGCCACCGTTAGACCGTCAACCAAGAAGTCAATGTCCTCTAAGGTGCCGTTCGTCCACGGCGAGGTGCAGAAGAAGTTTCCGCGCTCTGCCATCACGATCTCGTGAGCATCCTTGTTCGTTACATATCGTTCAGGTGTCTTGTCTACACTGGAAAGAGTCCGATTAGACAAGTAGCCCATCGTTCCCTTGCGTAAAATATAGATCATGCCAGGAGGGCAATCTCGATCAGTGTCGTAGCTCATGCTGCGATCACCTGCGACAATCGCTAGCTTTCCATAGCCAGAGGTCGTCTGCACAGGCGCAAAGCGTCGAGCCTGACTACCTGTCATAACTCCACCGCCGTGCTCGTTGCCCATGCCGAGATGCTGAACAACTTCTCGACGAACCGCGCTATTGAGATAGAGCGTATCCGGTTCTTCGCCTGACCCTTCTTCGACAATCTGATCGATGCCGAGAATCAAAAGAAGATCACTAAAATGACGATCTGTTCCGCCACCCGTCTGTCGATTGCCGTCCAAGGTCGGACGATCTGATCCACGACGCGTACCGTAAACTGCCCCATAAACCGTACTATCAAGCATAAGGTTGTTTAGACCATTATACCCGGCAAAATACGAATCAATATCGGCGCTCGAAGCATCTTCGGCAGCCTTTCCGCCCGCTCGACGAGAACCCCAAGGCCAAAGCAATTCGCCTGCCGCAGGAGCCTGCGCGCCAGTCACTCCCTGAGTAACAACAACCGAGTTTCCGGAAACAGAGGTGACTTCAAACTTTTCCGCTCCCCCGTCTACGCCGGATGCGCCCTCAGAGTCAGCGTCAGCACTGTCTCCGAAATCTATCAACATCCCCTTCTTGAGGTAATGACTGCCAAACTTATAGAAGTTTCCAGCCTGGGAATCTCGATCATTTCTGCTGTGCATTGTCAGCGTAATCGTATCTCCCGCCGTTCCTCCTGTTCCCACATTTGTGTCAACGTGACCGAGAACATGACGAGGGCCGAGAATTGCCATCCGGCACTTATTCACTGCGTACTGCTTCCGAGCAAGACGCAACTCTGTAGCACGAGGACCAGAAAAGACAGCTTTATCGCCAGCTCTTGCCATGTCCTCAACTTCACCCGTCCAACGAAGTCGAACATAAAGCGAACGAGAGATAAGCTCCGGCTGAAACGCTGACATCGAGCTAGGTTCAGTCAGGTTTGAGTTCTCGAAATGCGCAATGCCTGCGCTTTGTGGGTATTTATCGATAAACGCGCTCAATACGCGACGACCACCCATCTTGCCCCGAACCTTTCCAAGCCCGGTAGCTGCCAAACACTTGGCGTTTGAATTGACGTGGTCTTCCCAAAGAGAGCCATACCAATCCTTCATGAGGCCGTCCATCGCCTCACGTCCGGTTCCGGCTATGCCGGTGACTTCTACAACTGCCATTTTTTACTCCTAGTTGGGGAAAAAGCCCCCTCGCGAAACAAGATGGTCTGCATCGGCCATACTCATTTCTTGTTGTCTGTGCGAGCGAGCTCCCCGTCCTGGGCCAGCGCTATTTAATTGATCCAAGCGAGACTGCCGTTTTGCAGCTTGCGTGGTTTTTGCCGTTGGTTGCTCTCTTGAAGCAAGGCGAACAAATTTGATTGATTCTGCGACTGCTCTGCCGGGGTCCATTCCCTGATCGACCAACAGTTGAGCCTGTTGCTTTGCAGCACTTACAACCTCCGAAGGAGCGTTAGCATACTGACGTGCAGCTTCGTCGAAACCCGAACTCATCTTGTCCACCTGACGCTGGTGTACCTGAGCGTGTTGCTGCTCTTGGAATCGGCTTTCCATATGCTTGATCCGCTGATCGTAGTTCTGATTCTGGCGATACATATCCATGCGGGTCTCAACAAGTTGCCGATGGACAGGGTCTTCAGCATCTAGACCGCCTTCTTCACAGAGTTTTGTCACGTAATCAGGAGAAGCGTAATAAGCCTGGGACTGCTGTACCTTCGCTTGCTGCTCGGCTCTTTGTTGTTCGTACTGGTATTCTTGCTGAAGACGAAGGTATTCAGCCATTTGCTGCTGACTTTCAGCTAAAGCCTTCAGATATTCCGGACTTGCGTCGTCAGAGGGCTCTTTGAGTTTGGTTTCTTCAGGAGAAGAGGGCTCGAGAACGTTTGCGAGAGTAGAGGGATCTTCTTCTGGAGCCTGCTCGTTTTCAACCATAGCACCCGTGTCATCGAACCTGATCTCCGTTTGTTGGATAACTGGCTCGTCTAAATCCATGCCAGATTCAGAGAGAGGAGCAGAATCCCTTTCCAACTCTTCACTCATATCTATAGGACCTGCTTCGGCCTCGGAAAGAGCTGGTTCCATGTTGTCGAATTTTGCGCCCGCGTTTGCCATGTTCTGAATCTAACACAAGATTTTTACTTTTTTCAAACTATTGAGGCAAATACCCGGAAGGCTGAGCTTGAGGACCGGCATTTGCTTGAGCCATTCCAGGTGTTTCTTGACCTGTTTCGTACATAGAAGCGCCTCCGTCACGAGGCGACTCCATCCCCGGTTCTGCCGGTGGAGGAGCTCCACCATCTGCTCCTTCTGTCTGATTTAACAGCATATTTTGCTCTTGGGCGTAAACTTCCATTTGTTGAGCGCGGTAATGTTCGTGTTGCGCTACGTGATCGTCGAACAAAGATCTAATCTGATCGGGAAGGTTTCTGAACTCATGACTAATCCGAAAACGATTGTGCTCGTCAATATGAACATCATGATCGTCCTCCTGGGCTACGCGAATTGGAGCATAGGGATCTGTTCGGAACAAAGCGCTTTCCGCCTGAGCCACAGACTTATGCTCTTCGTTCGCGTCACTTGTAGAACGACCCTGGTAATCCCATCCTACAATCCTGCGGAAACGCTCGGCATCCGGAGAGTCACTCAAGCCACCGGCCTGCATCGCCTCTAAAGCCTCCCCATACCTCATAGCACGAGAGTTAGGTGCGCCAGAATAAGCCTCAATCGCTAATTCATGAGAGAAATCAAAGTCTTCGCCTCTAAACACGCGGACTTGCCACTCGTTATTAGGACCAAGCATCTGGATGAAACGACCGTCCTCGTAACGATCAGAGGCCTCCTGCAAACACATCTTCATGATGCGAGTTACCGCATCCTTAAAGATCTGAACGTCAGGAGCATGAACCCCGCGCTCAAACTCAGCCAAATAAGCCAAGGCTCGCCCAGAGGTTACATTCTGAGGAACATCGCCCCGACTTACGTCCGAATACGTACTGATGTCCTTCATAACCGCCACCAAATTGTCCTGGTACTTGAACGTACTAGGGTCAATCGGAGGATGATCGATGTATTTTGGCTGGAACCCATAGTTATAGGTAACGATTGAGCCAGGCATATCTGACAGCTCATCCATCTTTAATTCAGCGCCGCGCGGCTCCAAGAGCCAAGGAGTCACACATCGGTCCAGCATTTCCCGCTGCTTAGAGGCTGCACGGTTTATACTCTTTTGAGGGCCTATTAGATCTTTGACCAAGCCATCAGCATAAAGAGCAGACTCCACAATGTTCTGGCCATTCAAAAGAATGAACGGGAAACGGGAACTAGGCAAGCGGTCCACATGAAGAAGCGTGTCAGCATGAAGAATCATCTGACGACCCCGTGAATACTTCACCGTAGGCTTTTCATATATATAAACAAGCTCCGCTTGATCGTTGACCTGGCTCGAAGTAGACCAAGAACCCTCATCATAAGGATCTGAAACATTCAGCGCCTCCTGAGCGCCGTCGTTCGTTCGATGATTCTTGTCCCATTGGATCTCTTCGCCGAAATAATCCCCATCAGGAAACATCTCGTCTAACTTGCTTATTGGATACTCTTTGAGTTGAACCACATAGCGGAGATCGTCCTCTGTCTTCGCAGTAGGATCGGGCAATATCTCCGCGATATTCACGTGCTCAACCTTGACCTCGCCCTCAAAAGCCTGCTCCAAAACCTCGTCACCGAAAATATCGAGCTCGGCTTGCATCCCGTCCTCGAGATTCTTCCCCGGAACCATCTTTGATTGTCGACTTGCTTTCCCGCCAAACGGATCCCAGGCTACCTTAAACCAACTTGCGCCATGAATCTGAGCCGCTAGACATGCATTGTAAAGAGTGTCGAAGCGGATAACCCCGTTGCGCAAAAAGCTATTGGCGAGCTGAGTCGCTGCTCGGGCTTTCGCCATCGCAGAAGGATCTGAGTGCGCAGCTACCACCTCAGGATTAGGGAGATTACGAAGCATGTCGCTAACAGCAGACCGAACAAAAGGTCGGATGTAGTTATACGTCTCGTTGGATTCAAGATAGCTAGGAGGGTACGGACTAAACCCGCGATACCCTTGTCTTCCATGCTGATTACCTCGGTAAAATGCCGTCGTTATTGTCAAAGAAGTCAGACGCTCATGGAACTTCTCCACCGCGTCCTTGTGGAAGTTGACCGCTTCATCACGCATCTCCTCCGCTTTTTTTCGAGACAGTCGCTTACCCATGATTAGTCACTCAATATATCAAACACAGGCTGTACCTGAAGGCTTGATTTCCCATTCTTAGCAAAACGGTCGATCTCAGCTTCCGTCTTCTTGGTGTCAACATCTGCTTTCTGCTTCGCGATATGGAGATTCGTCTTAACGACATCAATCGGCTGACCACCAACCGTATGCATCTCTTCAAGGTGATCTAAAAATATACTCATAGCCTTCAAATTGAACTTAGCTATAGCGAAAACACTTAGAGGAGCGGACAGAACTCCGGTCACTGCGACGATCAATAGAGCGATTTCCATGTCCTGACCCTACTACACATCTCGCTCAGGGAGCCAGTCCTTACCTAAAAGGAGCTTATTCTTTTTATCCGTCTCCTGAAAGGCACTCTGGATTGTACGCCAAAGACTCAGATCGCTCCCGCTCAACTTTGCCTCGGCAGCAGCCTGCTCTGCCCTGTGTCGGCCCACCGGAGGAGCCCCTACTTCATGCCCAAAAAGAGCAAGAGCGTCAGCCATAACACAGTCATCGTGCTCTCCAGAAGGCGCATTGTATTTTCCGTTCTGATTCTCATAAAGCATCCACTCGCGTATCGCGGCTGGATGAACAAGCTCAATCGTCTTGTTTATAAGCGCAGCCTGAGCACGGCCAATCAAATGCTGCTTGCTCATACCCGACGTAACTACTCCAATATACCAGCTCTTCTCGTTTACCTGAGAATCCGAAGCCTTATCCATGACTCTCCGCCTGAACAAGAAGGGATACCGGTTGTCCAAAAGCCTTCTACAGACGACCTGGCCCTGATCGTTCGCCTCCGGGGTAACAAAAGCGCCAACATACCATTCCGCCAGCATTGTCACAATATCGCCTAATAGCAGTGGCTCAATATGGCCTCGCCATCTACAGACTTCCTCGATCACTGTCCCGTCGCAACGATCAAAGACACTCACCACAGAATAATCCTTCTTTCTCAAGCCTTTGCCAACATCAATACCAATCGTGTACTGATGACTCGGAATCGGCTCCCGCCAAACAAAAAGATTCGCGTTCGAGCCCGTAGCATTCAAAGGCATCCAGTCCTGATTCATCAAAAGAGACAATCTCGGCTTCTCTTTCGCGTGCCTCTTCTTCATGACCTCTAAAGCCTCCTGATTGAAGGCTCTTGCGCCAGTTCCCTGGAACATTTCATGCTCATCGCTGGGAAATTCCTGTTTAAAGTATTCCTCCGGCGTCATTCCAGGCACATGAGCGCAGTCATTAGACAGTTTCCACCGCCTCCATGCGAGTTTTTGAGGATTTATCTCCTTCCCATGCGAAGAAATCAAAGCGAGCTCAACGCTAGAGAGCGTCTGCATGATGTAATCCTGCTCAAACTTACCAACGTCTAGCGCATATTCTTCATCCATAAACCAGGGGATGAAAAACTTGAAGTATCTGTTCCAGCTCCCTAATGCTTGCGCGTTTTCAGCCTCAAGACTGTCAATTACGCTGTCAAACGTTAGAGCTGTTTGCCACTTTTCGTAAAAAGGACCAGATCTTCCGTTCCCCGTGGACTCGTCGATGACTGTTCCCCACTTAGGAACCGCCTGTAAGAGCGCCGCGACTGCTGAGTAATCCTCATAGTGCGCAGACTCAGATAAATGCACAGCAGAAAACGTATAGGACCGCGCGGCGTTACGGCCTCCGGAAGTTTGAGCAACGAATCGAGAGTTATGCGCAAACTGCATTCCATCACGGCTGTTGCTGTCCGCGTCAGTCCTGATCCCTCTATACTCACTAGGCCAATAGTCATAACATAGCTTCGACTTACGTAATACGTTCTGAGCCGCACTCTCCTTGTGGGCGGTTACGTTCGTCGAAAAGTTTGGGCTAAACATAGACTTAATAAAAAAACGGCCCTGCACATAAGTTGAAATACCAACCTGGCGAGGCTTGCCTATGATGATGCGAACAGGACCGTCACTCACCTGAGCACTGCTCTTCCTTGCCTCTAAAAACACACTGGAGATGCCCTTGTCTACAATCGCATCAATCAGATCTCTGAGACTCGCCCCCTCTTCGAACCCAACAATATCCAGTATGACTTTTCTGTTCTTTGTAGACTGAATAATGTTTAAAGCTCTGATCTTTTCCCACATCGCATGAAGACGAGACTGTGCAAAATTCAATTTGAAAGGAATCATTTGACCCGCGTGATCGCGGTCCTCTATGCGCAAAAGAGTCTCTATCGCAGATCTGTCATCTAACTTAAAAGCCCTAAGCTGACTTACTTGCTCCTCTGTCAGTCCGCCCTGGCTACGTCTAGGAGGCCTTCGACTCATGGCTTGAGATGCTCAGGCAAAGGACCCCTCCCGTGCGGCCAGTTTGCTGCTAAGTCTTCCTTTGATTCCGGGAAATACAGAGGAGGATTCCAAAACTCAAGAGGACTTGGCGAGTATGCTTTTCCTCTTTCAACCACAGAACCGAACCCCGTCTTTTCCAACCAGTCTTTATAAGGCATGTCGGCATAATACTGAAACGGGTCACTAAGAAGCTCTGGCATTACTTTTCTTTCCGGACGCCATCGTTTCGAGGGATGTGAGAAACGATCAAGAGGAGGAGCCAAGAAACCTTCATCACTGCTCCCTGGACCCATTGTAGCCCCATAAGTAACTCTTTCAGAGCCAGGATAGACTTCGTCGAATCGCCCAGGAGCCTTCCCTGTCACAAACCCCGCTTCGTCATACAGAAGTTCAGGCTTCGGTGGCCCCATATGCGGAGCTTCGAATAACTCTGGCCTAAGCTCCATAGCTCGCCCTACGCCTGCTCTCTTGATTGCGCTAGACAAGCTCCCGGAAAAGTCTTTCGTCATAAGCCCCCCACGACGCAGATCGGTATAAGTCGGAGCCTCGGGGTCTGCTGAATATTGCTCCGCAACCGGCAGATAAGAAAGCGCTGGGCCAAGCGCAGAGCCGAGTGCTCCTGTAGCTGGGTGCCCTAATACTCTGCCTGCTGCTTTCGCATAAGGCAGAATTTTTGTATAAGCCCTTGCTTGCGGAGAGGCAACTGCATCCAGTGTGTCATACCAGGCTTCTGGACTTACGTTAAAGTCCCAGTCCGGTATAGATGACACAAGATCACGACCTCCATACCGAACTTCTGGTGACAAAGGATCTACATCCGGAGCAGCCATAGATCCCGGATAAGGATCTATTGGCTTATCCAGATACGGGTTGTACGCTTGCGGTTGTTCGGCATAACCTCCTCTAGATACGCTGTCAGCAAAATCGGGCGAGGGCACTGCGCCTTTGCCAAACATCGCTTCTTCGAGCGGCGGCGCAGCTCCTTTAGAGCCTGTGCCCCACGACTGAGGCACATCCCAACTTGAGTCATACCCGCGAGCTTTCATCCATTCCCCTGGAGAAGGCTCTTTGCCCACGCTCTTCCAGTCCCCTTCTTCGCCTAGGTTCAAGAGGGATTTATCTGACAAAGAAAGATCTGGACCAGCCATAGACGGAGTCTTCATTGGCGCAACGTCCTCTTTAAGCAGTCGCCCTTGATATGAGCCAGCTTTGCTCCACATGGGCTCTGCTTCAGTTACTCCTGTCCCGAGACGGTGTTTGTCGGCGTAACTGCGTCGGCTTTGTATTTCCTCTGGATCGTTATAGTACCTTGCTTTTCCTCTTTGGTCGTCTGAATAGCTATTCCACTCCTCAGGTGTTCCACCGTACCAAGAAGGAGGCCACTCAAACCCTGCTTCACTAACTCCACGGGGACGAGATTTCTCTGGAACAGACTTAGGATACCAAGACTTCCCGCCCTCAAGAACACCTTCAGCTTGAGGACCAAGTCCTCCGCTACGAGGAGACTTCGGCCAACCATAAGGGTGCTCCGGCCACTTATTAGGAGCGTTTTGGGTGAAACTCGTCCACTCCTCAGCGGTCCCAGTCCACCAAGGAGGAGGAACAGGAGGTACGTTACCGCCCTCCGCCAGGAGTAAAGGGTGGCGGGGAGGTCCCTCCTGAGACCCCGGTTTCTTTGGCGCATACTTCTCTTTGATCTCTTGCTCCTTCTTCTTCAGCTTTTGCTTCAACTCCGCAATTCTATCGTGAATGTCTTCCATCGATTCCGAACTTACTGGACCGCCCTGCTCCATCCCCACCCCAGGACCAGGCATCGGCATCCCCTGCGGCATCCCTTGTGGAGGACCACCAGGCATTCCACCCATCGGAGGCATAGGCATACCACCAGGAGGGCCCATCTGCTGAGGAGGCCCCATATCTTGTGGTCCGCCTTGAGGCATCTGACTTGCGATCTGGGCGAGCTCGGGAGGAAGCTGCCCACTCTCCATGATCTGCATAATCATTTCCATCAAAGCCTGCTGCAACTCAGGAGGCATATTCGCGAAATCAGGAACACCACCACCCATAGGAGGCATATTAGTAGGATCTTGCATCTGTCATCTCCATAACTGTTCTTGCCGACTCATACAGTCTTTGCAATCCGAATTAGCATCTAAACGACAATGAGGGTGCTCAAAACAACTCTTTGCCACCGAAGGAACATAGTATCCATCCGACAACTCACTCGCAGCACGAGCGTCATCATAACAATCATCACACTCCTCCGCTCGAGCGTCGTGACCACAAATATGATACATCATGGTCAGAACATAGCACCTTCATGTATGGTCTGACCACTTTGACGCAAATAGAAGAAAAAGAGTTTCGCTCATGCCTCGAATGCGGCCTTCTTTATCTCGGGGATATCAACTGCCCCAACTGCAAAGAGCCCATCGGAGAACCAATCCCAGAAGACTGGATTGTCTACGTACTCAAGACTGCGCCGTTTCTCTTCTCAGTATCAGAGCCCAAAGAAGAGATCGCTTCTTGAGGCTTCGCCTCGAACCACTTCTCAACTTCTTTTTCCAGATCTAGCTCTGCCTTGCTCATGTTCTGCTTAAAATTAGAAAAGCGATCACACTCAGAACTCAAACCCGAGCTATTATGAACAACCCTACATCCAACCCCAAGACCACGCCAATCACAAGACCATCGCCCATCCTCGCCACGAACAAGCAAAGGACCCTTAATCATACGCTCCCGCTTAAGCCTCCGAAGCTCCGTCCGGTGAGAAGCCGACAGATTCTTCTCCTTCTCCCTAACCTCCAAAGCACCACGATGCATTTGTAATGCACTAGGGAAACGCCTTATATCCACCGACATAGGATGCAGTCTGGTCGGCGCTTGATTCTGGTACAACTGAGGACCACCAGACTCCAAGATAACCTCAACCAAAGCACCACGCTTCTCTTTGTAGTGAGAACACAACTCAACCGCAGAGATCTCGTCGTAACCCCAGTCATGAGGCTCAATACGATAACGACCATCTAACTTCGTCTTCTTAGCCCGACGAGCAAGAAACCACTCCAAGGCAACTTTCAAACTCCGAGGAACACTCGTGGTTCCATCGCAGGCAGGGCAAACCAGATACCCGGGGGGCACTACCGGGGGTCTCACCGGCAACTCTTTCGGCCACACATCATCCAAAGACTGCCAAATACCCTTCATAGCTTTAATCCAGGTTTTTCTTTCGGAACCACTCAAGGAGTCCCACTCAAAGCGATCTGCTAATCCGGCAGGCTTATATTCCCTGTATTGGGCAAAGATCTGCTCTGCTAGTTTTGTCGCAGTGCGCCATATGTTGGGCTTACAAGGTAACCTTCCATCGCTGAATTGTTGGTGCGTGGGGGTATATATATATTTGGAATGTGGCATTCCTATATCTGCGGGATGTCCCCCGGGGGTACTGGGGTACTTAGAATCGCCTCTTGTGCGACGCTGCGAGTTTGACTTGTCTGACAGTGCCTCCCCGACGCCGCTGTCGACTACTGCTCCACTATCAATGTCTCGGAGATGCTGCTCAAGGTCCGGCCTTGCTGCTACTTGTCGTCCCTCATTGGCTGCATCAGTCAACCGGTCTAGGCGCTCTAACGTCTTCCTCTCTTCAGCACCTTCTGATCTCGAAGCCAACTGGACGAGTGCGGTAGCTAAGGCTTTTTTGTGGGCAGGGACGAAGTCTACCATCTTCATCAATTTCCTTAGCTTTCTGCGCTGCTCTCGTTCGCTGACTGTCATTCTGCGCTTTCCCATGTCGGTGTTAGGATGGTGCTTCTCATCTCTGTCTACAAGTAGAAGCACGGGCGTTCTGCCAGCCGTCCGTCCAAGTATAGCACATAGCACCTAACCCCACGTGATCACAAGCCCCACGTTAACCCGGCGTAGCTCGGTAACCCTGTGAGTTACTCCCTAGCACAAAGAGCGAACGAAGTGGTGGCGGACGCAAGGACGACACGCAGACTGGGACGATACGAAGTGTTGTCACTATCCCCGCGAGCAAAGCGAGCAGATCGAGAGCGCAGCTCGAGTAGGGTCGGGTGTTAGGCGCAAGCCTGACGCCAGTGTCATGCGACGCGAAAATGCCGCCCCCGTCGCGATGACGAGGGCGGCTAGCCTGCTGCGGCTGATCTATTCCGCTGCGGCGGTCTCTTCGTGTATCAGTGCGCAATCAACCCCAGACTGGGCCTCGTTCGGTGGAGTCGCTGCCCCCACTGCCGAAGTCTTGAGCACAATGCGCTGCATTCTCTCGCCCGACTCGCGATGAAACCAAGCCTTACCAAGGTCCAACTTGCCCACCACTCGAACATACGGCGAAGCCTGAATGAACTTCCCGTCAGCATCTCGCTCGTCTCCTCGAAAGATTCCGGCCTTCGTCGCGGCGTCTTCAGTGAAGCCCCAGCACTCAGCCGTGACCCAAGTCGCGTCGTTCTTCGCTTCGTCGCTGCTCTCGTTGCGCACGGCAATATTGAGATTGACGATGGGCTTACCTGCCCGACTGGATGAAGCTCGGCTAGTGCCGACGTAACCGGTCAAGGTCACTTCCGGCAACGCCTTCAGTGCTTCGCGTGCGCTTTCCGTCGTCCATCCGATGCTCTCGGAGATGTCGGGCTCTTCAGCTCCGGCGATGCGGATTGCCGACAGCGCAAGCGCCTGGGCTTGGCCTCGGGCCTTTTGGGCTTTCTGCTCTGCTTTGAATGCTGCAAGTTCTTTTAGTTGTTCTTTCATTGTGCTCATTCTGTTCATTCCTTATCCGCTGTTTCGCTGCTCTCATCGCTGCGGATTTGAGCGATGTGATGATTGAGTTGTTTTACGAGTAGGCGCGAGGCTTCCAAGTCTTCTTTGACACCGACAAGGTCCGCCTCAAGCTCCCAGATGTCATCTTTTCTCGCCTGGGCCTGCTGCGCCAGTCGGACGAGGTCCTCAGCGTCCGAAGCGACGCAGTGCCAAGCACGGCGGGCTCGGGCCTCCCATAGCTCCGCCTCTTTCTTGGCGTTTTCAAGCTCTGCCTCCATGCCCACCAGCATGGCAAAAGCGCGCGCGGTTTCGTCGTCCATCATTATTTCGCCTCTTCGTCGGTGGAATATGCCTCGGCGAGGCCTATGCTTTCGCCTTCGGTCCTCGTCGGGTTGAAATGCGGGGCAACGGTGTTGAGGTCATGACTGCCGCGGCGGAATCCACGAACGGACTTTTCATGGGCTCGGTGCGTCGGTGGCGTGAGTTTTAGCATTAGATAGGTCTCGCTTGACCATGTTTCGGTTTGTTTGAGCTGGTGCGCGACTTGAACCGGCGTCATCCCGGAGATGCTTGCTATCTCTCGGATTTCCTCCGGCGTCGGCCAAGTGCGGTCGTCGTCGAGGACATGCCGCGCGAGGGCGGCGAAACTTCTGTATTCTAAGAACGGTGTGGGGAAAAACATACTTTCCCTTGAAAGCCAGGCCGCTTGCGGCCGCCAGCGGGCAAATTTTAGTGACATACCCGGCCTTGGGGGTGTGGCGCGAATTTGGTACACCCCACCGGACATAGGGCAGCGCGCGTCCAAGCGAAGAGCCTTCCAGATTCTAGTGACACCGGGAAGGTGGCGCGAATCTGATCATGAGAGCGATTAGCGCGAAGCGATCATCGAGATACCGAGCGCGAGGGCGCGGCTCTTGAGGCAGCAAACAAAGGCGTGCCTTTTTTGCCTAGCGACTCAGCACCGCCCTCTTGCGTCTCCAGCGGCGCTGGTTCGCCTTAGCGAACTAGCGTCAAGACGTCGCCGTGCCCCACTCATATCGACGGCCTTTGCTAGTGACTAGATGATGCGTGTCTTCGGAGCGTCTTAAATGCCGATGTTAACTCGACTGGAAGTTTCTGAATTAAGGTCGCGGAAGTCGAGTTTTGAAAGAGCCAGTATTTCTAGGCGACGACGTTAATTTGGTTTTTTGGTGATGTAGACGACGTAGGCGATTGGAGCCTGGCGTCTGACTTTTCAAAAGCCCCTTGCTTCGCTACGAGGGCTTTTGAAAAATCATCCACCGATGGTTGGCCCTTAGAAGGAGCACATAAGGATGAAGAAAAGTCTAATGAATCGCATAAACGCTTTATGGATGTCTATGCAACAGGCAGCAGGCGAAGAGCCTTTCCATTTGCCGTTCGGCGAACTGGTTTCCAGTCGAAAGGGTATAAAAAGTCGGATCTATGCTGGCAAGGTTGTCGCTCAAAGAGACGATCTTGATCGCGTAGAAGATGTGTCCAATGTGGATTTCGATGAATTGCACGAGGCACTTGAGGCAGAGGGACTCGTTATATTGCACGAAGATCACTGGGTAACTATTCGAGTATTTGGACCACTAAGAGAGACCGAGGTGGAACTAGTGTCGGAAGGCTACATCTAATGAGAAGGAGAGCAAACACGTGACAAAAATGGAAGAACTATATCAAGAAATGGTAGATGCAGACGAGCCCGGTCAGGGTGATTACTGCGAAGGATGTCTAATCACAGGACGCAACGTTAAGCCGGTGAAAAACAGAGGCTTGTGTCAAAAATGCATTGAATTCTTTGATAGAATTGAAGGGCATATCGAACCACAAGTGTCGTCTTGGAAGAGTAACTTTGGACTTGAGACAATCTGGGATCACGAAGGCTCTATTGCAGGTGTCCGCATTATCAAGGACGAAGAGTCTATCGAGTTTACGCGTACTGAGGCGGCAAAGCTCGTAGGATATCTAACAGAAGGCATTGTGAAAATCACATTCACAGGAGGAGAAGAATGAAGACTGAAGATCTGAAATGCCCAGAGTGCGGGAAACAAGACTCGTTTCGCATTCAAGCACAGATAGTGATTCGAGTTGTGAGATGGTGTCCGGGTGGACCTGTAACTGGCCTTGGATCCGGCACCATGATCAGAACCACAGCGAACGAAACTCACGCAGAATGGGACGAGGAGTCTGTCTGCCTTTGCGATGATTGTGATTTTACAGGAGTCGTTAAAGACTTCAAGGAGGAGAAGAATAGTGATTAAACTTACAAAGTGGGGAATGTTCGCCACACCAAAAAACGCAGAAGCATTGCAAGACTGGATTGAGCGCCTTAGTGGTGGCGAGAAAGCTGTGGCATATACTGCTGCTGGAATGACCTGGAACCTTGCCGCGAAGCTAACCGGTGAGCCTGAGCCAGGCGAAAGTGAGGAGAAGAATGAAAAGATGTAGCTGTGATCAGTCCTTGGTCTTGCTCGAGGAGCTTGGACATATACAGGAAAAGGCCAGAAAGGCCAGGGGAGAGTTTCTTGGTCAGATAGAGAAGCTCGACAACGCAGATCCTTCTTCTTATCTCTTCAGGCATACGCAAGAAAGCACAGCCGAGTGGAT
>Ga0208299_1000320_pt1 | contig 45976 bp, 127 predicted proteins | sample 15_taG_FD_184089 | JGI IMG/M metagenome (GOLD analysis project Ga0208299, IMG submission 184089) | Marine viral communities from the Subarctic Pacific Ocean - 15_ETSP_OMZ_AT15312 metaG (SPAdes) (version 2) | ecosystem: Environmental > Aquatic > Marine > Oceanic | place: Pacific Ocean... | reverse complement strand
GGGCTTCTCCACAGGTGGCTTGGTGGCGACGGAGTGGGACGTCCAGTGCCAAGGGGAGCCTTCTTTCATAACCCCCTCCTTGATGATTCTTCTTAGCTGTCGTTTTGTGATTTTCATTTTCTTATAACACCTTGTGTAACATATTCTACAATTGCTGCCTCTAAATCCATTCCATCGGAACGAAGCCACTCTACAAGATCACCCTCGTCATCTCTTGATTTTGCCACAACATCAAATTGATCCACTAGTGATTGCATAGCTTTTTTGATGTTGTGGGCTTGCCCTATCTGTTCGAGCTTGCGTCGCACAGCCTTGTCGTCGGTTCCCGCTCCCTTAAGAGCCTTATACATCACGAATGCTGAGGGATGTTTCTCTGCTACGCTCTCCTGATTCTCTCTTTCTGCCTTCTCATTTTCACCCTCTATACCAGGTATCCAATCTCCAAGGCTCTCTCTTATAAGTCTTCTTAGTTGTCTTTTTGTGATTTTCATGCTACTATATCTCCTAGACGTCTATAACTATCAAAAAGTTCACAAAAGTTTTCCGGAATTTTTTGGGCAAAATTAGCCTTTTCTCTTTTCAATTAGATCTCGGAACTGTCACTAACCACCTGTCCTGGTTGAAGAGAGGGGGTCCCCGCCCCTCCCTCCTTGCTATGACTCACCACAGGGTGGAAAAGGTTCCAAAAGTACCCGTGATCGGTGTGTGTATTAAACCCCGCCTCCTGGGGCCCTGGGGCAGGGCTGAGTTTGCAGCCCCCCTGGAGGGGCCCCCGCGCCTGGGGGGAGCCCTCCTGGCCCTAGAGACTCACCAGAGTAGGGGGGCGCCCCAGGGGGTCAAAACAAAAAAAGAGGCCCCTCGAAGGGGGCCTCTTTAGTATTCCCGAAAGGGGAGGGGGCCAGGGGTTAGCTGGCGTCGCTCTTCTCGGCGACCTCGGCCACCGGAGCCGTCGCGGCCAGCTTCACCTGCCGGTCGGTGGGGTAGAGGGTGATGCAGTGTCGCGCGATAGCGATCCGAGCACCACGGGTCATGAACAACCCGTTGGAGATGGAGTGATTGGCGGTACGGTCCTCACCGAGACCGAGACCGACGACCTCGGCCATACGGGCCTTGGAGCCGTTCCAGTTGACCTTGAACCGGTCCGCGTAACGGAGGTCCAGGTTGTTGGAGGCGACGAAGTCGAACGTGTTACCGTCCTTGTCCGTGCAGAGCCCCTGAATCACGATGGTCGGGAGACCGGACTTCGGGTGAACGGGGAGGATGGTGACTCCGTCGGAGTCCATGGAGAAAGAGTAAGAAGAGTTAGCAGTTGCCATGATTGAGCTCCTTGGTTATTGCTCGTTTTGGGTCGGGGAACCTTTCCCCTTCCGTAAGTATATTATACCACAGTTTGATTCGTTTTGCACGCCGCGCTTTTAAGAGCTGCAGCGGCCCGGGATTCCTCGGGTGCCAACGCGCCGAGCTCGATGAACGGACCATGCCATCGAACACAGAGGATCCGGCCGCGGGCGACGAAGCCGCCTTCGACTGGGGTGGGATCGTCGAAGCCACCCGGGCCTGGCGAGTGAACAGCATTCACCGAGAGAAGCATCGGGCCGTGGAGGCCTGGCGTCAGCGACCAGTGGTTGCCGGTTGCCCGGTCTACGTAGATGAATGACCTCATATCAGCACCCCGCCGTGTGAGAGAGATTACAGGTGAGACCCACGTCAAGCCACCAGACGAAGACCCAGAAGATGCCGATGCCGATGGCAGTCAGGCAGACGTTGTGTTTCCCGACGTGGGGCTTGCCGTGCTTGGCGAGGGATACCCCGAGGCTCAGGGATTGAACGACGAGGATTACGATAACAGCTAGCATTTAACGGTTCCAGTTTGGTTGGTGTGATTCTATTATACACCAGGTGACCATGCCTTTGCATGCCGCTGGAGAAAGTTGTTACGCAAGTCGCACGAAGCCTTCGACGTGGTGTTCAGGCAGAGCGATGACGCCCATCTCCTCCAACTCCCACATCGTCCCCATAACATGCTTCAGTTCGTTCTTCGAACCCACCACACACCAGTGGCTAAGGATCGACTGGATCGTCCAGCTACCCTGCGCCGCCAGCAGGGTGATCTGCTGCTCGAGCGCTTGATCCAGATCCGAGCTCTCGACCTGGCGCTCGACAGTGTGCTCGATCTCCTCACGGAACCGTTCCCACAGCTTGATCAAGTCCTCGCGCTCGCTCGGCACCGTGGTCATGTTCGACATGCTGTCCGCGGCAACCATCAGAAGCGCTAGCTCTCGATTAGTAAAGTTCATGCTTATGATTCCCTCATTGTAAGCGGGAGGAACTGAAGCCTCACGCCGGGTGGGGTTCCGGCCCAGGCTCGGAACAATCGGAACGCCTCAGCGCAATCCTTGGTGGTGAAGTAGAGCGTGCGCCCCACGAAGATGTTGTAGATCATGGTTGTTTCCTTGGTTGAAGAAAGAGGAGGAGAGGAGACCTAGCCTTTCGGCTCCAGACGAGCACCGGAGCGGTGCTGCGAACAGTGTTTCCAAACCTTGTGGGGGTTGTTTTCCTTATGGTATTATTATACCACAGCTGATAGGTCTTTTGCAGGCCTGGCCTAGCCGAACTCGCCAAGCTGTTCACGAGCGTCGATGGAGGCACGGCGTTGTTGCATCGTATCCCCACCCATCCAGCGGGCACCACGGGCACCACAGCACTTGCAGGCTCGGCAGTGAACCGAAGCGAGACGACCGATACGACCGGGCGTCACCAGTCTACCGTCCCAACCCCAAATATTACGTGCGACCCACCTGGCCTGCGCCTTGGCTTTACGATCTGCCTGACGGGTATGTGCGAGTCCTCGACCCATGATTCCTCCTTACTAAACCATTATACCACAATCGAATGCGGTATGCACGCTGGGTGCTCTACTTACATCTGCGGGAAAAGATATCTTTCTCAATCTGCTTGGAGGCTTCTTTGATTCGAGAGATATACTCTTCGCACTCTTCTCGCGTAGCCCCTCTATAAGGGGACCAAAAGTCTTCTAAGCGCACTTGCCCGTATATGTTTGTGATGCAAACCTCGTGAGCATCACTGTTGGGGCTACGGCGACGAACTTCAAACATAACTCCTCCTACTTGCGCGCCTTCCACGCGGCGCCCCGCTGGTTGCGCCACTTCGACGCCTGACGGGTGGTGGGCTCAACACCCGCCTTCTTGCAAGCGGCGCGGAACGCCTGATCAGTGGTGGCGAAGAGAGCGTTGGTGGTACTGGACATGGATTACTCCGGGTTGGGGGTTGGTTGTTGTTGGTAGGTATATTATACCCTAGGTGACTTACCTTTTGCACGCCGCGTGTATGGATCTGCCCAGGTTTCCCAGAACATGTACCCGATGAAGAACACCACGATAGGCCACCAGATCGACAGAAGCTTGACGCTCGCCCAGAAGAGAATCTCCCAGTCACTCATGTTCTCAATCATTCACTACCTCTCTGAAACTCTGAAGGTTGAAGTTGACTGCGCTGCTAGACCGATCTCGATTCGATTCAACCACGCCATTGCCTTGTTGAAGTTGTCGAGTGTGTTCGACACCCCCGACGCGAAGCCAGGGCCGAAGACCTCTTCAGTTGCTTCGGTGGTGCAGGACTTGAAGTCCTTCTGGCGGAAGAGCGCAATGCTCCCTCGCCCCAGCACGTCCATGCGCCCGCAGCTATCGTCAAGCGCCAGGCTCAACATCTTCTCTCCATTCTGGAAGGTGACATTGATGGCGAACGACAGCCTGTCGTCACCTCCGCTTACGAGCGGTTCGTGCCCAAAGATCTTGCTTGCCATTTTCCTCTCCTCCTGGAGATGACTGGAGTGCCCGGCTCTCATTGAGAGCCGGGGTACCAGATGTGAACCGGGGTTCTTAGGCCTCGGCGGTCTTACCGTCCTGAGCGGCTTCGACCAGGGCGACGAGGTCGGCCTTACGGACCGAGCCATCTCGGTATCCCTCGACGTTGAGCTCCTTGGCCTTCAGCCGGAGCTGAGCCACGGTGAGTTCGGCCAGGGAAGGACCATCCACCTCGAGCTGTCCGAGCCGGACGAGCTTCAGGTGCCGGGCGATCGCGATGCGATCACCACGGTCGAAGGTGGAGACATCCATCCGGAGATGGGTGACCTTACCTTCCTCATCGGCCTCTTGGACCTTGAAGATGGGCTCACCGCGGTAGATGATCGTCTTCGCGAGGAAGTTGCGATCATTGCACGAACCGGTGGCCGTGAAGGAATTGACGCCCGTTGGGGTCATCTGAGTTACGAGGATTGTCTTTGCCATTTGTTTTGCTCCTTAGTAAAGCGGGTTGGTTTTATTGGTTGGCAGGTATATTATACCATGGTTGAGAAATGTTTGCACGCAACGAACTAAGCTGATATTCCACGGTCCTCGTGGAATGTTCCAGCTGCCAGGAAGAGCTCTTCGATCTCCTTGCGCTCGGTCTCGAGCTGCATGATGAGAAGATTGGCCGGGAGTGGGTCGAATAGTAGACCTTCCTGCTCGAGCCTGTTCCTCTTCTCGACTGCCTCATTGATTTGCTGTTCGTGCTCGATCAGGTTGGTGATCGCTTTCGCTGAGAGCAGGTTGAATGCCAGGCCCATCGCTTGGGCTTGACGTTGTTCGAGAGGTGTAAGCTTCATCGTGCCAACCTGTTAGCCTGACATGCAGACCAGATGTGGCAGATCCATCCGAGGAGTCCACCGGAGCCGATCCAGAGACCGGGAGTGATGATGAACCAGAAGATGGACCACAACAGGTTGCCGGTGTAGAGTTGGCCGAGGCCGGGAAGTAAGAATGATAAGATGGTAGCGACGCCGCCATCTCTCTTTGCTTTTGTCATTTGTCCCCCCTTCAGGGTAGCTTGGTTGGTAGGTATATTATACCATATCTGAGGACAGGTTGCATGCGCCAGGAATCTACTTTATGCTCCAGGGTGTGATCTCCAATTGATCGAAGACCAGCCATCCCATCCACTGGTCTCCGCGCCTCTTCTCAGGCTGGCATGCCACGAAGCACACCCCCATCTGACCGCCGAGCCCGACCACGGACTTGACCTCTGACTTCACGATGAATCCCTGCGAGCCTCGCTCCCGGATCCTGTTCTTCGTCCGCTGGTTCGCGTTCGGTAATGCTGTGAGCTTTACGTGATCTCCTGGTTTCATACCCTCACCTTCTTCCGGCAGCGGTTCTTGTTCTCCTGCTTCTTCCTATCACGCTGGACAAGATGAAGACCTCGCCACCTCACCATCTCTCCGCCAGCAGCGAAGAATGCCTCACGGTCCAGGCCGGCTTGACCACGGAGTTGAGCCTTGACTCGTTTAGTTCGTGCTTTTTCTTCTTTAGTTTTCGCAGCCATGGTTGGCCTCCCTTACATAACTATTATACCACACTTGATGGCAAGTTACACGGGCTTGATCAGCTTCTGGAGCTCCTCGAGATTCTTCTCCAGTGACGAGATGGTGTCTTCGAGTTCTTCGTCGTTCATCACGCTCTTCCCGCGCCTCACCCCGAAGGAGCTGGTGAATTCGACCTCATGCAGCCCCGGAATCCGTGGCAGCGGGCCATCGTCGTCGTCATCGTCGTCGTCGCAGTACTCGTCGGCGGTAACCGTGACGTATCCCTCGTCGTGCGCTCGGAACTCAACGGTCTCAGGAGCGCCCAACTTACGGACCAACAGGGTCAGATCCGGGTCGGTCAGGGTGATGAATGAACCGTCGGCCCATTGCATGAAAATTCGATCTTCTCCGCTCATAGCTTACCTTTTGCCTGGTTAATCGTTAAAAATCTGAAGGTTGATTGGGGGTGCCGAAGACGTCGCGTTCCAATATGACCAATGAATGAGACGGTTGTAACGATCGAGTTGCTGGCCGACAAGTCCAAACTCCATGACCTCACCTGACGGTAGTTCAACAGACACCGAGCGGGGCGGAGGGCCAGGAGGGATTCCCAGTTCCGATGCCTCGACACGAATATCGTATCTCTCAGATTGAAAGCCATTATCACTATCGCGTCGTCCGAAGACGTGTTCTTCTGTAACCTTCACGGTTCCTCCATTATACCTTTATTATACCTATATTATACCACACCCGAAGGCACATTGCATGGGCGATCCAGCGTGGGGTTGGTGATGGGACTTGAACCCATAGCCTCCGGAATCACAATCCGGTGCTCTAACCAGTTGAGCTACACCGACCGCAGGACCTACGCCTCCCAGAAGATTCTCTTCCCCTCCAGCGCCGGGATGAGGACCTCTTCAGCCTCCTCCTCTTCAGCCACCTCTTCAGCCACCTCTTCAGCCTCCTCCTCGAAGCCGGCGATCTCCAACGTCTCACCGGTCTCCAGCTCGCCCTCGACCTTTTCCTTCTGGCCGGTACCGAAGAGCTCCAGACGGAGCGCCTTACAAGCACGAGCCACGGCGATGCGATCGCCTCGGTTGAAGGCGGAACCCTCGAGTCCCTGGTGACCGTCGGTCTCCTGGAGCTTGAAGATGGGCTCTCCCTTATGGATGATGGTGCGAGCCGTGAAGCTCCGCTCTTCGAGGGTGCCAGTAGCCGTGAAGACCGGGCGTCCCTTCTTGTCCTCTCCAGCAAGCTGGAGGTCTTTGATTTCGATTACTTTAGCCATTTCGTTTCCTTGGTTAGGGGTTGTTTTCCTGATACCATTATACCCTAGTAGACCAAGTATTTGCATGCCCCTGCCGCGGACCAATAAAAGAATCCAGTCGACCACTCGACTCACAATACCACGGGGTCGACCAATCGATGTATCGACAACTCGTGTAGGGATGTTTCCGTCGTATTCGTTCGACTGGTCGACCACTCGACTCACCGCCTCAGCCCGAGCATGACAAGCGTAGGCCCGAGCATGAATAGAGCTCCGACCACGAACCCGCACATGAAGTCACCCTCACTCATCGATCATCCCTTCGTCCTGCTCGACTTCGATCTCGCTCACTCTTGCGTCGATCCTTCGACTTCGATCTCGGTCTCTCACTCTTTCTCTCACTCTTTCCCTCACTCTCTCTTTCACTCACTCGCTTATCGATCTCTTTTCTCTTCCCTCTTTCACTCGCTAGTCGACTCATCTCTTCCGCCAGACGCAATCTCTCCTTGACTGCTCCCACCTCCTCACCTAGTCGAGCATCAAGCTCAGCGAGCTGTTGAGCGGGTGATCTCTGCGCCCTTTCTTCCCGCCTGATCTCCGCACACTCTTGTAGCTCACTCTTCCGCACTCGACCTCGATTGATTCTACCCATCTGGCTCACGTCTCCTTAGTTAAGTTGTTCCTCTTCCTACTCTCTAATCATACCACATGCGACCACGAGTTTACAAGAGAAAGTGAAATAAAGTTCTTGGGTTTGACCGGGGGCTATATGGTAGACTCCCTCTGAAAATATCGTTTTTAACATTCGATGGGGGTAATGCTGTCTTCTCCCATCTTCGGCCCCAGAAGATCAGCCTCGCGCTATGCCGGGAACTACAGATAGATAGCCACGTGTCCCGAGCGATAGCCGTGCTCCGGTTGGGAGCGAAATGCTGGGTGCCGGCCGAGAACCCGGGCACTCGATGGGTACCCAGCTCATGATGAATCACGGGCACTCGACGGGCTCTCCGATCTCTCCCTCTTTAGGCTTGATCTTCTCCTCTGATTTGAAGAACTCCCGGTAGAAGAGGGACTCCCGTATCAGGCGTTTAACCCGTTCGACATCCTCTCTGGTTATTCCCCTCTTTGGCATCTACTCCACCACTATGAGACTATCGAAAGGTATGCTCTCATACGTCTCCCCCTTAAGGAGTCTGGCCATCTTCACGGAACCCGGGACATCGCTTATCTCCATTAGCACTCCCATCTTCCTCTCAGTCTTACTATATCTATCCACGATTGATGTGACGAGGTTCCCTATCTGAGGAGTGATTGTCTCCTTATCTGGATCTGTATTCTCTTCGTCCACCTTGGAGCAGCGGGCGATTGACGTCTTGAAGATCTTATCGCGTGCTTCAGACTTTACGAACACGTCCTCTCTCCCCACAGCTAACACACTCGCTAGGGTGCGGTGTCTGTCGATAACACCCTCCTTGTTTCGAGTTGATCCAGTGACGATCACCAGATCTCCCTCCTGTGGCCTCCAACCTCTCATACGATAATACATATGGGGATCGGCTGGGGATGTCTCCAGAGTTCATCTAACCATCCTCAGACTCATCGTGTGTAGACACAGGTGGAACCTCGCCGCCTACCCTCCGTGGACCGGGAGGATTCCTATCGAATAGCATCAACCACGGTAGCTCTGGGTAGTTGAGGGTTAGCTCATCCCCCTCAGATATCTTCTTCACGGAGCAGGCGTATGCGTTTGTTCCAACTCCCCGCACCTCGATGTTTGGGTCCTCGCTATGTTGGAGGTGATTCATCGGTACGGTCTTCTTTATCTCTGAGAGGTCAAGCACAGGGAAGAGGGCAGTGTTCTCATCGCACTCCACATTGGAGAATACTCCATTACCTCGAATGGTTGACGGACCGATCCTCCACGGTGCGGATTCTCCCTCCTCATTCGTAACACCAATGAGCTCATTGATCTGTGATTCGCTCATGATCAGGAGGAGGTTGGTGACGACCTCCCTAGGTGTTTGTCCCTTCCACGCCTTGATGAGATCTTTCGCTAGCTGATAAGCTGACTCTTCTCTTGTAGGTTCGTCTTCTCTCTTTGTCATACTCACTCCTTATTCCCACATTATATCTCTCTCAGCGGGAATGTTTCACGCTCTTTTAGAGGGTGCGGGGGAAGGGCTAATATTTTTTCGACCGCGACGCGCGGTCTTATTTACAAAGACCGCGGCCGCCTGCTTGAACTAAACATAGATGTTTATCCGTCTTCCCTTTTCCTCATCGTCATCATCCTCTTTCTCTTCATGAGGCTTTGGCGGAGGGGAATGGAAGTGATTCCAAAAAATGAACTCAGCAGACGCTACTCCAAAGAGACAGCCGAACGTGACAGCGAACATTATTATGAGGAAGTCTTCCATAACATCTAATCTAGATAGGGTTCACCAGCGTCGTTGCGAGCACTTCCTCGGGAGGGATAATCATACTCACTCCATCCCGTGTAGGGGTCGTAGGTCGCATCGTCTGGGAGACCGTGGGCACGATACTCATCGTAGGCCGCAGCCTCTCCAGCTCGCCGGGCCTCATCCATATCCTCCTCACTCATGGAGAATCCGCCGCACATTGGGCACTCCTCCCCTTCGTGGGTAACGATAGGACAATCGCTATCCTGACAGTGATACATCTTAGCTCTCCTTCTCTGGCATCGGCCAGTCAAAGTTTTGTGTGAACATTTCAGTATCAGAACCGAGCTTATCGATTACTGACACATACTGCTCGTGATAATGGCGGGCTGTAAAGCCTCGACCAATGAAAGGGGATGATTCGATCTCACGTTCTGGGTCTAGTCTGTCCACAATAAGCCGAAGGAGGTTATTCATGCTACACATCTCCATCCACATCTTATTCCTTCCAACCTTGCCGCCAGACATCAAGCAGCCCTCCTGGTATCCCTCATCAACGTAGATGCTCATGATAAGCTTGCACTCATCACGTCCAGATTCATTCACATATAGAGAGCCATTTTCCCTCTTGCCGTAAACCTTCAGATAGTCTCCGTCTCTCACAGCCCCATAACCCAGGCGATAGAGGACCTCCCTGGCCAGACCATACTCAATGACGTCGGCAGTTCTAGAGAGTTTACATGGTTCAGACATTCAATACCTCTTCTTCTCGTGAGTGTGTGTTTCGATAGATGACTAGGTTTCCCCACAGATCAAACGCTGCGATGTCACCCATCTCTACTGTGGTGAATACCCTATCGCCTCGGCGAGGGTCGGGCCGGACCTCGTAGGTGATTCCTCCCATTCCAATCAGTTCCTCAAGAATCATGATTGATCTCCCGACTGATTCCTCTGTGACATCAACGTGCCACCCATTATCTCTCAATGACATTCTATCTCCTATCGTTGACTGTGCGTCTGTGAATCAAGACGACCATCTTCATAGCCGGCATCGTAAGTTGTGGTCGCATTGCTCGCAACCGGGGCTGAGTCGAGCCCATCCTGATATCCTCGCTGATACTCATCCTCATTCTCAGAGACTCCATCAACATACACACCTGTGTAGATAATGATCTGTCCCTCGTTATCTGTTGATGTGACGAAGTTGCATTCACTCGCAAATACTTCAATGTCCTTAGGATTGATCTGTGATCCGTTTCCGATCGGGAATGTCATCTCTACCACCAGCAGCTGTCAAAGGGATCGGGACCGGTGAAGGCCTCGGGATATCGCCTCATTGTCTGCTGAGCACGAGCCTCTCGCTCCTCCCAGCATTCAGGGCATCGAGGGAAGTGCTTGAAATCCCTGCGATCTGAGGTTGTTGTCATCGTCACAGAGCTGTCCTTCTTGTGACAGTCCAGACATTCAAGTGTTTCGTTTGTTTCGTTTTCCATATTCCCTTTCTAGAGGTCTGTTCCGTGGACCTTGTTGTATGCTGCGATCAAGTGATCAAGAGTGATAATCTCTGCCTCGCTATCCTCAACTGCCTTGAAGTCTAAGCAAGCCTCCAGTTCCTCCTGACCTGTGTCTGTGATGTACGCGATGAAGCATCCTTCCGTTCCGTCATAGGTGGACGAATCGCTAAGAACTAGATAGGGTCCCCACGTATATGGGTTTTCGGTCTTCATGTGTTTCCTTGGTTGGTTACAATACTATTATACCACAGTTGAACTAAAAATGCATGCCGGATTATTGGGCGGGAATCAAGATTGCTTCGACCTCATCGAAGACAACCTCAACCTTTGCAATCGGCTGAGGAATCCACACAGCTTCGATATCTTCGAAAGGCACGTCAACACTTGGTGCGGACTGCCCCTCGTGAGAGTCACAAGCGGGAAGAAGGAGAATGAAGGGAATAAATGCTAGTAGCGAAAGAAGCCTATGCATGACTATCCTTGGTTGTGGTGTAGGTTGTGGTCGCTCTACGTGAGGTAGAAGCAACCGGTGGTTGTAGATGATTCTTTGATGAAACCGTGATCAATCAGAGTGTCGAATGTTTTAGCATCCATTAGGGCGAGAGGATCTCCTCTCTTCCAGAACTGTCCGTGGGTGATTACACCCTTGCACATACGAGCGAATCTAAATCCAACCTCTGAGCCGAACAAGCCCTGGAGCTTGTGATGTGCTACACTTAGCTTCGTTTTACGACTCATCGCTTCGGCGCCTGAGACATCACAGCAGCAAGGACGTCGGCGGGAATGTCATCGCCACGCATATTCTGGCAGCTAGCGAATCGCACCTCTGCACCGGGCTTTCGAGATGCGCTGACCGATCCCCCCTTCACCTGGATGAGTAGCTCACCACGGTTCTCACGTCGCGGACGGAAGAAGCCAACGGTCTCAAGACCAGCCTTCCGACAAAACGCTCGGACCTGTCCTTTCGCATCCTTGAATGTGACCCAGCCGGCAGCTTCACCAGTCGCGCGGTCGAGAGATTGCTTAAGTGTTCCAATCACTTCCATGTTTTACCCCTTGGTTTGTTGGTACCTTTATTATACCACAGTTGAACTAAAATTGCACGCTGGAGGCCTTAGCAGATCCAGCCCTCCTGAAGGCGAAGACGTTTCTCAGATTCCCATGCGTAATCATGTTCCTCTTCCTCTTCATCGTGGTCATCGCACTCGACTGGAGATGTTAGCATGATGTCAGGAGTCTTTCCTCCCTTTTCCCACCACCACTTCCAGTCTTCTGCTTTGAGTGTGATCTCCTTGTTGCATGTGCAACACTTTCGAACTACGTCTTCAACATTCATTAGCACGGTACCCCCACGATCTCATCATCTCCAAGGAGGTTGACATCGTATTCCTCAGTGTTGTCATCTGAAGCGACCTCTTTCTCCTCCATCTCCTCATACAGCTGACCGATCTTCCTATCTGCTTCCTCGAGGACCTCACGCAGTTCGGTCAGTCCGTGCCAGGGAGTACGAATTGTCATGGACTTTCCAAAGTGAATAATGCACTCCTTGTCACTCGACACCTTGACTGTTATATCCAGTCCGTGGAATCCAGAGCTTTCGTCATCAATCACAATGTCGTGAATATGGAACTCTCTATATTCTCCCATTACGATGCCTCCTTCGCTTCTTCATTATCCCAGTACTCAGGAAAGTCCGTCACCGAACACCCAAGATCTCGAGCACGAGTCTCAAGGCTTGCTCCGCTCATGACATGCATAGCGTCGATGATGGGCTCCATCTCCCCGAACTCACCAATGAGGAATTGAAGCTCCTCCTCTGTGCATTCATATGCCATTGACGAGTCGCGCTTGTATTGCTCTCGTAGAGAATATTCTTTTACTGGCAACATTCTATTGTGCTCCTGTTTGATAAATCTTTGTTGAACCCTGCTCAGGAAGTTCCTGAGCTGACCAATCGAGACTGGGGAGTCCGAGCTTGTCTCTGATAGTGTTGGCTCGATTCCACCCACGGCGAGTAAGGTGCATCTGAGCTTCACTTGACCTCATGGCGTCGCCATTCGAAGACCAGCCATCTACCGCAGAATAGCAGTCGTATTTGACTTCCTTGGATGCGACATCGGTCCACAGGACATCACGATAAGACTTACTGGTGAAGAATCCGTTGTTTGTTCCACCGGCATGATAGTCATCACATCCGTGCTGGTACCAGTGAAGCCGACGGAGGTGGTGTCTCTGACCCTTCCCAGGATTCGACTGGATAGAGAGCAGTAGATACTCGATGCATTTGAGTTTAACTCTTGGTTTGAAGTGGGCGTTGAGCATAAGTTTCCTTGGTTGGGTGGTTGGCTGGTAGGTATATTATACCATACTGGAACTCAAATTGCATGTCAGTAGATTATTGACAGTTCTTTGCCTGTCTATCGACTGTTGCAATCTGTCGTCCCTGAACAGAAATCATTCCATTGGAAGTAAAGAGCGTTACGATTGGTTCGAATGACCCGTCATCTGGCTCTGTGCTCTGCTCAATCTTTAGTATCACTCCTGACAGTGGCTTTGGGTCACTCGTCACTCCGCCAGACTGGCAGAGTGCTGTGACTAGATCTCCTACTTCCACTAGTAATATCCCTCGTCTTCATCATCAATATTACAGTCAACCATGATGTCCTCTGCAATCCGGTCAACGAGATACTCATCAATTTCTCCGAAGGCCTTCCAGGGATGTTTGTGTAGCATCGCATAACAACGACTCTCTCCCTCCACTTGTCCGTGGCGAAGCTGCCTTGGGAGTGAAAGGATTACATATCGATCATCTTCACCCACCTCGCTCCAGCCTGAGACTGAGTTGTATGTGATGTGCTTTGAGCCCATCCCCTCTCCAACAATCTCAAGCAGAACACCAGTGGGCATATCGGGAGCGATAGGATTCTCTTCATTTGTGGAAAGATATCTTCCAAGTCGGGTTCCACAAAGGTTCTCTCGTAGAATCTCTTTTATCTTTTCTTCACGCTGCATTCTTTTCATACTCCATCAAAGCTCCGTATGCTGCCATCCCACGTAGAGTCAGGAAGTAGAGATAGCGACCGTTAGATCCCTTCTCCCTGTAGAACCAGCATCGCTGTGCATTCCGATTCGCTACACCCGGATGGTGTCGAGATCCCGTGGAGTCTGAAGCGAGTGTCCTGCTGTGGTACGGAGAGAGAAGGTAGGCGAACTTACCTCGACATACCCTCGAAAGAAGTATTGTCCTCCGGTCAAGAACTTTTACACCCTTGTAGCGATTACTATTCAGGTACCAGTCTTCTCCACCTGTCCAGAGTGTGTTGCTAGTCTCACTGCCATCGTAGTTCTGATATGTGAATCTTATCTTCGACTGCTTGATCTTCTTGCCGTCAAAGAGATGATCTGTAATCTCTCTCGAAGACGACGCGGGATTGTGATACAGGAACCTCAACATCCCGATGGATGGCTTTCCGTAACGGTCAAAGTTGTGTGTCATCGTCTCACCCTGAGAATTGCTTCTCCCATCTCGATCACATCATGTCGCCACGATCCGTCTGGATTCTTGTAGACCCATCGGAGATCCATGGAAGGGCAGAAGGTTGTAACTCGATCGGCATCGAGAGTGTTCTCTGCGATCATCTCAGCCTCGTCCTTGTAGGATTCGTTGAGCTCTGACCACCCACCGTCAAAGCAATCGGCGATATCGCCTGCGATATTACCCCACGTTTGGTGCATCGCCTGTTGAAGATCTTTGATCTGCTCAAGTGTGATACCGTATTTTACAATGATATCTACGAAAGAGAGATTTTCCTGAATGGTTCTATTCATAATGCCACGCTCAACATGTTGAGAGGAACATCCCAGTTTCGGTAGTCGCCGTCCACCTTGACGATAGCCTTCTTCCGCTTGACGCGAACGATGGTTCCCACGGTGTATCCCATACGACCGGACCAGCAAACCTTGTCTCCCGCCTTGAAGAGCCATCGCTTTCGAGCGGACTCACGATCACGTAGAGATTTCAGTTGATCGCACACAGCGAAATTGAGAGTTCGAAGCTCTGATTCAGAGAGTTCTCCGAGCTGGTTGAGGATTTCATTCATGATGTTTGCCTTTCCTTTGTTGGTATGTTTATTATACCATTGCTGAGCAGCTATTTGCATGCCAGAGGATCACTTGCGTTCATCCCATAGCAGAATAAGATAGAGTCCCACGATTGTGATCATCATCCACCAGAAAAAGATTACAGGGAGATTAAGCATTCAACTTACTGACCCTGCTTTTTAGAATCCAGCCGACTGTGCCATCGCTCCACAATACTTCGATAATGGGCTCCTTTCTGAAGGAGCTTCCCACCTGACTACTGTACGTGTCGAACTTAAGAATAGTTCCAACCGCCCTGGTGTCTTCGTCGGCGCAGAGAGAATATGGTAGAGAAGCCGTCAAGCAGTCCTCAGGTGTGAACCGAATAAGATCACCGATCTTCATTTACTACCTCCAGACGATAGTCATCCCACCATCCTCGCTTATTTAGTGCGGGCCACCAGATATAGAAGGACTTATGGTCCCGGTTGTCGAGCTGGACCATGTCAATAATCACTCCAATGTGCTGGGAACACAGCTCCCATGGATTGAACCATGAGCCCCCAGTGAATCTTACAAGATCACCGACCTTCATGCAGCACTCTCAATCTTCTTTAGAAATGTTGAACCTGTCAAGATAAGGCGACCATCATTGTAAAGCACTTCAAAGCGTCGCTCAACCACATCGCCACGCTCCCACCCGCCACCGCCACGGAGGATGGGAGTAAGCTCTTCAATAATCACTCCGTACTTATCATGCGGAACGTTGTGCACCAAATCACCGACCTTCACTTCGGCTCCTTCGCCATGTGTCGAAAGTAAAAGTAAGGATAGTAGTCGTCGGTGTGGTCAGTTCCAAACTCTAGCCAGACATGACCGTCCTCTCTGTCAATCAACTTCCATCCTACAACATATAGGGGAGTGTGTTTGATTATCACAACGCGTGCGACTGGAGCTTGAAAGAAGATGCTGCTATGCTCTGATGTATAGTCGATTGCACCCAGGTGAGACCTGTATCCATCATCGGGATCCTCAAGAATCTTAAAGACGACCCCGTCCACCTTGAATGTATGATCTGCGGTGTCTGCTCCATAGTAATCTACATCACCCCCTACGAGGCTGTCAAAATGAGCACGGACCATATTAAGTCTGCCCTCGGGAATCTCTCCGTAAAGTTCATCAAATCCGTACGATCTCATGCTCTCCTTTCCGGTTGAACAAAGTTCTTTCCAAGCGCAGTGAAGATCTCTTCCTCGGTGCCGCAACAAACGAGGTTTCCGCTATCCCTCTCAAAGAGGCCATATCGATTCAGTTTGAATCCCTTCCGCTTTGCCTTTGAGCGAAGTCTGAGTGCCCACATTCCAGAGCCTGTGGCATAGAGAAGCGTCGCTCCCAGGTACTCTGGTTCTGCGATCATGACATTGATCTGTGTGTCTTCGAAGAGATAAGTGCGTAGAGTGTCTCCTCCACTCACAAACTCTGCCCCCTCGACGAGCGGAGGGAAACATCCCACACTAACGATATCAATATCACCGACAACATCATTCTTTCTACGAAGAGATCCTGCTACAATACTCTTAACAGGAAGAAGATTCATGAACCTCTTCGCTGTCTGTGAAGCAGCATCAAATGTTTTATCGCTCTTTAGACTTGGCATGTCCCTCTCCTACTTGTTAAAAAGAACTGGAATCAGATTGAGTGTGTCATCCTTTCGGCTGACGAACTCCCACACAATACCTGTCTTCAGGTCTCGAATATACTCTCCGGCCTTAGCAGTGTCCTGGTCATCTGCGACAGTGACACGATTATAGAAAATCCTAACCTTCTCAAATCCCCAGTGTCGTGGAGACATGACTTCCATAAGTGATGTTTTGCTGGCCATGTTTTTTTCCTTGATACTATTATACCACAGTTGAATACAAATTGCATGCCGGACTTATTCGATGACGTCGAGTGCGTTCCTTCTCACCCATATTCGACGAGAATCTGGGAACATGATGAGCACCTCAATCCCTCGCTTATCTACAATGATAGCGGGCGTGGGCCATAGCCTCTGCATTCTAGGTAGGACAAGATGTCCCACATCTGGCTTAGTTCTCTTCTTCGCAGTCTCCAAAGAGAACCCCCCAGTCAAGATCACACAGACTGCCAATGTCACTGATGGGAACCCAATGAACACCCATCTCATTCATCACTCTTGCCCCCGTTATGTCATCCATAAAGTTCTCACAAACCTCCACAAGAAGAACAGGCTCCGGTGTCGTGGAACCAGAGGGATCGTAGTAAACTACCAAGTCACCTGGCTTCATCAATAACCTCGATATCTTTTGTCTCTATAGAAAAGTCAAACAGTTTGTTGAACTTATAGGGGAAGTAGACATGGACACTGTCATGGTGAGGAGTAGGTCGTTTCTTGTACTCTATAATGATTCCAAAGTAGGGATGGTCATCGCTGATAGTTCTCACCAAATCACCGACTTTCATTGAACTGTCTCAATCATGCGTGGAAGAATCCAGCTACATCTACCGTCTGCCCAAAGCACTAGATAGTTTGGGTCCGCTGTCGTCATAGCATGATGCCAGTCTACGATAACACCCATCATCCTGGATTCTGAGTTTAGGTTCTTTACCAAGTCACCGATCTTCACGAATAACCTTCAATCCAGACCGAGCAAGTCTTATAACTTCTCCTCGACCATACATAACGAGAGGATCTCCCTTCTTGATGCTACGTCTTCCGAAGTGATCAAATCCAATCAGCATTCCAACGATTCCCTTGTACCAGATATCAGATTCGCAGTTGCAGACCACAAGATCACCGGGTTTCATGTATCGTTTCCGTCATACATCTTTTCTTTACAAACCTTCAGAAATATTTTTCGCTCGAAAGATTTTCGATTACTGGACCACAGGACCTCGACGAATCGCCGATCTGGCTTATCAAGAGAGATTATCATTCCATCCTCATCTCGATACCTTTCATGCTCAGAGTCTCTGATCCTCACTAGATCACCGGTGGCATGAGGCCAATAGTGGCCTTTGAGACTCACAAAATCACCGGTCTTCATTGATTACCTTGCACCGAGCTGAGTATTCCCAACCAAGTCCATGCCTCCCCCATAATACGACATAGTCCATGTCCTGAGGATTTCCTCTGCTGTGACGATGATCACTTTCTTTCATCACGACAAGCCCGATCTGATTATGGAATATGTGATTCTCCCTAGCGGACTTTCTCATTATGAGATCACCGATTTTCATGGTAGTCTGCCACAATCCTAAGCGCACGAACGAGAAGGGTAGAATCTCCCCGGATGAGAACACCCAGAAGAAGCAGCTTCTCCTTCATGTAGAGGCGAGCAAAGCTACGATCATGTTTTGCGATACTATCAGAGTTACTGATTAGATCTGCAAGCTTCACAGTCTGTGCCTTAGCACACGCTCCTGCGAGGTGCTGCCTATCAATCTCCTTACGAACTCGGCGGTTCCCATCCTCAGGCTTGCTTCGATCAGTTAGCTGGTCCACCAGACTAGCGACTCGATCGCCAAAGCACCCCTGAATATCTTCAATGGTGACATCACAATCCTCAACTGTATCGTGGAGTAGAGCAGCAGCAAGAACCTCGGGGTCCTCACACACAGTCCGTACGATCTCCATCACCTCTATGGGATGAACGATGTAAGGCTCACCAGTGTACTTCCTGATCTGTCCCTCGTGGGCAGCAGTCGCAAACTCGGTGGCTCGTTGTACTAGATCTTCCATGTGACTTACCCCTGCTGTAACTTATGATATTATTATACCACACTTGAACTAAAAATGCATGCTAGCAGATCTTCGGGTTTGAATGTGATCAAACTCATAGTGTCCGTGTCCCCCAATGGGAACTGTTATTTTTCTACCCTGATCGATTAGGAGTGCGATGGGATTTCCACGAGCATCATGCTCTATTTTCACCACGAGGCACCATCGTCTGCCCTTCATGGTATTCCATACAACAAGATCACCTTTGCTCATCCTTAACCTTCTCTTCCTGCCTGCGTCTCATCTCCTCCTGGAGATCAATGAGTTCGTAGGGTTTGGCATTTCTCTTCGGCCACATACACTGTTCTCGATAAATGAGCCAGAGGGAAAATCCCAATAGCATTACCACCATTATTCCAGTCGATGCTAAGTCTGACATTCTTTAGACTCCTGCTGAATAACTTCGAGCTGGTCTGCATAAAACTCATCGATCTGAACACCCTCTGAGGGTGTCACAATCATAACTTCTGCGATCGCTGGAACAGTTATATCAAGAATGTCTAGAACTATTCCCATCCACTTCATGTGCTTGACCCTAACAAGGTCTCCTACTTCAGGCCAATCCCTGTTCCACGCTTCAATATTATGGAAGTCGGCTATCTCAGGTACGTTTTCCATGCTTGCCCAGCCTGATAAGACTGCAGTTTCTCCGATCAACGATATCTGTTTCACCATTGCCTAGCATCACGAGAAGCTGTACATCATTGACTGATTTTAGCACGACCCCATTGCTGGACTCCTCACCAAACCTCCACTGAATTAGATCACCCGTTCTCAGAAAGATTTTCGACATTCTCACTCTCATTTTGAAGTTTCTCAAATGCCACAACGAATTTATCTCTTACCCATTCGTATGTAGCCCTATCATTAGATGCACCAGCAAGAGCAACCATCGTTAGTAGTCTCTCAATCTCAGCTCGATCCATAGCGTTCCTCAAGATCCCTTGCATAGCTCTGAGCCTCACTCCTGCTGCACCCACTCACTACAGGTCTGGCTTCACCAAAGAAGACAATTCCCCTCTGCCCCTTCGGGAGATCACTCTTCCTAAAGACTGCCCAGCTATAGCTGTCGTCACCGTTGAACTTTCTAGTTGTGTACTGCTTCATCTCTTTTCCTCACTGTTTGGTTATCAGGTGATAACCATTGGTTATCAAGTAGCTCAAGGTCATGCCTCATCACCCATTCAATATGACCTTCCTCAGTCGGTGTGAGAGATTCATACAACACCCTATAGGGAGCACCGAATGCTTCCTCCCGCGGTCTAATCTTGAGAATCATTCCTTTCAATCCCAAGCCGCAATCATAAATGAGATCTCCAACAGAAAGATCTACATCCTCCTGATCAGACCTAAGCAAGCTTCCTCGCTCTCCCCATTTATACTGATTGCTATTGCCTTGCGCCATGTTACTATTATACCACAGTTGAATACTATTTGCATGCTTGAGGTTACTGGTTATGTATTACCTCAAGTCTTCGCTGACGGATAAGACCAATGATTCCATTCTGCCACATGACCCGTACCGACAGGATTGAATCGTCTGCCGTATCATAGGGATTCTCAACCACAACAACACCCCAAATCGCATTGACCTGTGAGCCCGTCACCAGTCGCTTTCCATCCTGGATCTTTACCAAATCACCTGTCTTCATCTACCCGTCCAATTGAATTGATCACGTCCAGCTCATAGAATGCAAATCGTCGAATACTTCCTTCAAGCATAATGTCCGCTCTCATTCCGTTATCTTCGATATCTATTGGGAGCGGGCAATATCGACCAGCGCGAACTACGAATCCGATCTTATTCCAAAGATCGCCAGCATCGCACTTGAAGTTTATGCGTACGACATCACCAATCTTCACCGATAACCTCCAGCTGATCTCTCCTAATCCAGAATAAGAGCTCATCTCCCATCATAATTTGAACTCGGACTCCAATCGCGTTCACAATCAATCCAGTATGTCCACTCAAACTAGAGTGAGGATATCCATCACGCATTCTAACAAGATGCCCTGGTTTAGGACAAACGCTCTTCACTACACAATCTCCAGCTCGTCCGAGTACATTTCCTCAATGTCGCCATTATTCCACATCACATCAAAGACACGACCCACCTCGGGTGGGCGCATCGGAGAATGATCGGTCAGGACAACACCGTGAAGACCCTCGACAGCATGCAGAAGGCCATTGAGAACTACAATCCGCTGTCTAACTCTAACAAGGTCACCGACCTTCATCACTACTCACAATATTGAGTTCTAAACTTCTTAGGTCCAAGACATCCATTCTTGATGTTTGTGATGTTCTTCCTTGAAAACTTCCTAAATGCTCTTCCCTCTTGGTAGAACCTTGGAAGCTTCTTTGCATATGCATTCCATACGAACGAGGGAATAAACTTTACTTCTTCTCCCTCCCACCCAAATGCGTAGAACTTGTTATCGCCGTTGAACTTCTTGACCTTTGATTCTGGAAACCTGGAGTCTTCACCCTTCAGGGTTACACACTCCACAAAGATGGGATCATACCTATCATCAACTGTGACAATGATATCTCCCCACGTCTGCTCCAGAACATTAAGTTGAATCTCACTGAGATGTGGGTCAATTATAGATAGCCAGCCACGAGTGGATCTTGCACTTGAGAACTCATCCTCGAGCTCATGCATAACCTCTTCTTGAAACTTCAATCCGCGTATTGCTCTTTCACTATTGGGATCAAATTTACCCATTATGTCCTCCTTGTATTTCTATTATACCACTGACGAATCTTCATTTGCATGCCGGCCTATCATTCTCATCACAGTAGTATCAGATCGAACTTCGACAATCCCATCATTAGACATCACATGACATATAAAGTATCCCTCACCCGAATAAAGGTCCTTGATGCTCGTTCTGAGAATAACACCTGTCATTTTTGTCGTCTCCCAGTCAGTTCCAAGATACCACTCCCACTCAACTAGATCACCGACTTTCATTGATTGCCTCTAATTTGTCACAGCTTATTAGATGGAGCTCTGTTGGAAGAAGAACTCTGGCAACCTCCGACATCGATCCAGCGCCAGGCTGTAGCTCAACGACAATTCCATGCACACCCTTGAATCTGAGCACAGTGCATTCTTTACTAACGCGGACCATGTCACCGACTTTCATTTGTAGTAGACCACGTAGAGGTTGTTGTCGGTCCCCCTGGATAGCCCGTCAGCGAATAGCACCAACCACACATTGCAGGGCGACCAGCGCGCCGGCGCCAGCTTCTCAACGATCACTCCAGCTTGATTTCGCTGGATATGCATTACCAAGTCACCTACTTTCATAGCACACCTCGGGTTGTGAATAAGAAGTCATCAAAGGATGCGCGCTGACCGTCCGGACCTAGAACTTCCCATCGAGTATCACTATAATCAGGTCTATAGAGAAGAAGAAGAGGTGAGCCTGCTTCCGCCCACCGTCCAATGGCGAGGCCCGGAATGCGTCGCCATCGCTTCACTGCCGGGTGTGACTTCCTAAGTCTCACAAAATCACCGGGCTTCATCTTCGATCTTTCCAATCAATCTCTCAAGGTACCACTGAGCCTTCTTGAGATCCTCAATGGGTTCGCTCTTGTGTCTGTGGCGAGCAACATACTTGATCACGTTTCCCTCGCAGAAGTTAAGGTCCCAATCCTCAATGGCATCGATCACCTCAATCTTTCCTTGATTGTAGTGAGATGGATGATTCACCTTTTCAGTGTTATCCTTCATTGTCAGGCTCTTCGTACCCGATTCCAGGAAAGTTCATGTCACCCCTCTTAATTGCCGCTCTCTCTGCTCGCTTGGCATCTAGATATTTGTTATGCTTCTGCTCTCGATCAGCACAATCCATGCAGATCAAGGCTACATCGAAGATAGACATTGTGTGTATTTGAGACGGAGCTCTACATCTCTGACAGTTCCCATCCCATTCTCTTAGCTGATTCATTATCCGCACATCGCCTTGCTCTTCCAGCATTCCCATGCTTCCTCAAGAGCCGCCACGAATTCCTCCGCCGTCATATTGGTAGCAGTACCTCCAGATCCTCCGAAGTGATTTCTCATCAATGCAGCGGGTGTAATGGGAAGTGGTCCATCAGTGGGAGATGCATTGATTGAAACGATCTCCCAGTTATCTGGACTGTCATTAGCGACACCATTTTGATTAGTCTCAGCAAGCACGTTCGTACTGTACACTACAATCTGAACATGACCAGCAGGAAGCTTATCACGTGAACCCGAGACTACAACCTTTGAAGGATCCTCGTCCTCCTCCCGCGCCTCAAACTTCCCAAAAAGAGGCCATCCCTCCTCAAGCTCAACAACTCCTGAGAAGAATCCTTCGGGAGGAACAGTCACGAGCCAGACACCATTTCGATAGCCTGTGATTCTAGTGTCCCAGTTCTCCCTAACAAGCTCAATGAGCTCCTCATAGGTTCCGTTAAAGTGAGAGAACCTACTGTTCACATGCTGACGATATACAAAGCTATTCGTGTAAAGATTCATCGGTGTCTTGTCGCCTCCACTGACGTGTGAAATCCCTCGATTGACCAGACCTGGGCTGCTGCCTCTTTTGCCTGGTCAATCGTATCAAAAAGAATGGCACGAGGGTTGTCCCAACCTTCAACCAACTCAACCCTGCCCGGAGGAGAACTGCGATAATCCTCCGGGTCAATAAGGGAGACAAAGTCCCTCGTGCCACCAATCCTAAGCTTGAAAGGTCCGAACTCTCGGTCCTCTTCATGCCAATAAACTCCTTCGAACTTCTTAAGCACTGGACACTCCAAGCATCTCAGGCTGAATAGCTCCAAAATCTTCCAAAGCAGTAATCATTTCCTTGTACGTCGAGACGTTTTGCTTTTCATCCTCAATCGTCTTGATAGAACGCTTAAGAGAACTTGCTACTCGTTCCATATTCTTGTTATTATAGTGAGCAAGAAGCTTGGGATCTGGGACGTTAACCAGGTTCGCCCTGACATAATCATCAACTTTGAACCCACATCCGGCCAGCATCGTCTTCGTGAGAAGAATTGCTGTCTCACTGCTACCGGCCATCACAAAAAGCCTGAGACCATAGGCAGCTCGACACTCCCAAATGCCTCTGGTGTTCTGTCGAATAAACGCATCATGTGCAGGCTGTAGGCGATCTCGAAGTCTATTCTCTCTACGAGAAACTGCCTTGCTTCCGATATCACTTCCCCATCGAGTCCTAAGATAGGATCGATAATTTCCCTGATCTGTCTCATGCCAAACACGTTGAAGAGTTTCAACATCATATCCGTAGTGTGGCCATGCCCTTCCATCGCGGAGAGGTGTTGTCATATTGACATATCCACTTCGCGTACTCGACCACTGGTGACCTCTTTTATAATCATCCTTTACTAGATTTCCTCGCGGACCCGTTGGATGAAGCTTGAGAAGGTCATCAATGATTGCATCGCGTCTCGTCGGACTAATAATGTGAACTTGGTTTGCCATAGTTTTTTCCTGTTTCCTTGGTTATATTATACCATTGTTGATGGCAGTTTTGCATGCCTATTGGTCATCTTGTTTTTCATCTTCAGCAGTTCCGTGAATGGCATTTGCCAGAAGATACCAGCATCGAGCAAGCTCTTGCTCCTGCTTTTCCTTCGTTAACGACGGACTTCTATAGCCCGCAAGGGCGTAGTATGCTTCTCGAATAATCTCTTTATCAGTCATTTATATCACCTATTCCCATACTGGATAACCTCTAAGTCTTTCATGAGCTCATTGCTCTTTCCGGCATCTGACCAGAGAATCTGCGCCCATAGTCCGTCACTGTCATCCGGCATCCATGAAGACCACGTCGGTCCGAGTGGCAATTTGCCAATGTGAAGAATAACTCCATGCATTGGGTATCCTCGCTTCATCTTTACGAGATCACCCACCTTCATGAACCACCTCGAGCTCTACAATAGGAATGCTAATTGTCCCCGCGCCCCCAACTGACCAACCGCCCAGCACGACAGCATGTGGTTCTGGGTCGACTTCATTCCAGTTAACCTTCTTTCCTTGAATACTAGTTCGCCAGACTTTCTTCTGAATCATCTCAATGACAATCCCTATACTGTTTGTTCCTCCTGCACAGGCAGGAATACTTCTAACAAGATCACCCACCTTCACACGATTCCCCGTTCCTGTAGAATCTTCACTGATTCATCGAAGGAATGTTCCTTCAGCAACTCAATTGCTCTAAGCTCTGCACCTCTCTCATCGACTCCTCTGTGGATGTGACCCACCTCGTGAGCCTCAATCGCGAGAACGTGTGCGTAGGTGAATCCCTGAGACATGATTCTGCTATCAACGACAATCATAGGTGTTGGAACGCCTTCTCCAAGTAGAGCGAAGCCAAGTGTTCCCCGCTTATCAGCGGCTTCAACAATCGCACCTTCGTCACCATCTTCAATCTCGAAGACAGTTACTCCTTTATCAAAGACACTCTCTCTAATCTTCATTCTTCCTACCCCTGAACTTCTCAATCACAGGAATTGCGAACATTATAATGACACATCCAAGCATCACGCCGAGTGTCATTCCATGCATTGCGGGATCAAGTGCTGCAGCAGCTCCGTCTGAAATAGCGTTGAAGCCAGTTGCTCCAATGACTGCTCCGAGTAGAGGGTTGGACTTCTTGCCGAGATTTTTGGCAACCCATCCCTCAATGTCGACACCAGCATACATTCCAGCAAGAACGACACCGTTATCAACTAAGCCAAATATGAGTCCGTCCACGTAATCTCCTTAGGGCGGGGTGCCTTATGTTACTATTATACCATTGTTGATGGCAGTTTTGCATGCGCCTATTCTAGCTTGTTGATCCCGCGGCTATTCATCATTTCACACCACCAGCGCTCAAATGCTTCTCGGGATTGACCGCCGATAACATTCTCAAGATTCTCATCTGAAAGTTCACCTGAGATGACTTTGAGCTTTTCTTTTCGACTAAGCTTCTTGAATTTTGCCTCAGCCTTTGATGCTGTTGATCGATCGCTGTAGTCAATCCAGTACACCAACTCAACTGGGCGTCGAGCCCTTGTGTACTTCGCTCCCTTCTTCGAGCCATTATGCTCGTCGAGTCGTCGAGTCACATCAGTCGTGATTCCTGTGTAGAGTGTTCCGTCTGAACATCTAACAACATACATGAACCACTCAGGCTTCATAGGCTCATCTCTTCCCATTCGCCTTCCCAATTTGTATATCTCACCTTTTTGATTCCTGCTTCACGGAGGTGACCGACACAAAGCGGGCATGGCCTAGCCATCGTTCTAGCATGATCGCACTTTCTAAATCGAATGACCTCAATCTCATCGCCAGGCTCTGCAAATCTGAGGACATTCATCTCTGCGTGCATGTGTGATGCAAACGATCCATCAGCGTATTGCCTCTTGAATCTTGGGTGAGTCTTATCGGTGTTCTCTCCGATTCTCACAACGCGACCATTCCTCCGAAGAATAGCTGCGAGATGGTAGGTTCTTCCGTTGCTAACGGCCAGAGACTTAGCCTCGTAGTACACTAGGCATCATGCCCCTCCTTTCCAAAAGATTCGGTCTGGAACCTTGTTCAAGAGTGTTCCTCCAAGATCCGCATACGTTGGCAGCGGAGGATTCCCTCGAAGATTCTCAACGGAGTCTGCGAATTGCTCCCTGTCTGCGGTGTCGAGCCACGGTGACCAGGAACCATCGCTGTCATACTTCAGGAACATATCTACATAGCTTGTTCCGTCGTATGCAATCTTATCCTTGAAATCACGGTTGAATGCCTCTATCACCTCTTCAGGCGTGGCTTTCAAGTCATACCACTCGTTAATGTTGTTAGTCCATGCCTCTACGGCTTTTTCAAAGGTAGTACCACATGGGTGTGCTGTCGTCATCTTATCTCCAAAGTGTCACGAAGGTTCCGAACTCTCTATCAAATGTGTGGAGTAGTCCCTCGTAATCTGTTAGTCGCATTTCCCTGAGGATGCACTCCCTCTTAAAGTCAGAGTGCCCAAGCTGAATGCTAAATCGATTAGCGTATGCCATGAGGACGAAAGCATTTCCCTCTGGGCCGCTGAGATCTATTTCGATTCCGCGGTTTTCTTTTTCTTCCTTGGGCTTTATCATGTTTATATTATACCATTGCTTGAACTTCTATTGCATGGGCTTGATGGTGAGCCGCCCGGGAATCGAACCCGGAACCTAAAGATTAAAAGTCTTTTGCTCTGCCTGTTGAGCTAACGGCCCAGAAAAAGAGGGTTACTACCCGGGAAGTCGGCCCGGAGGTCACCTCAAACAATATATAAAATCTCCCCGACCGGACATATACTTTCTCTTACCACTCTACTGGATCGTTTGCGATCTCTTTCACACTATCAAAAGGATCAACCCTTTGACTCTCACTTGCCTCTTTCACATTCACAGCCGGAGATCCCATCGAAGGAACTTCCATTGCTGATCGTCGAGCTCTATGCCTCTGCTCTCTTAACTCTCTTTCAGCATCACATACTGGAAAGTCACACTTATTCTCAAGACCCTGCTCCTTAATCAGATGAGTACACTCTCCGATCAAATTCATAATCTCCTGAGCGTCTGAGTAATTTACTCTAAGCGACATACTATTCCCAAACCCGATTGAAATCTTTCCAAGATTATCTACTCTTCCACTCACAACCATCATGGGATGAGACTCCCCTCGAAGAGTCCTTGAACTTACATGTGTGCTCTTATATTCAGCCATCATTAACTCCTAGTAATTCGACTTATATTCATTGACAAGTTCATTGATTCTTCCAGAGCCGCACAAAAACCTATGAATTGTGATAACTGAATCAACATCCCACTCAAGTGTAATCCTATTCCACCCATCAACAAGATCTTTAGCCGAGCAGTTATTCATAAACACTACTGCATCCTGAATCTCTTCTTTATCTGGCTTGTGATAGTTTTCCTTATTCTCTGTCATGTTTGTCTTACCTCATTTCCAATGATCACACCGACTCCATACTTTGACTCAAGTAGTTTCCGAGCGATGTGCTGATTAGGAGCCTGAATACTAACTTCAACATCTCCCCACTTCGTTCTAACTATTGCCTTCCACGTATGCGACATCATTTTCCTCAAATCACGATAGAGTCAAACTTTGCATCAGTTCGATCCAGTTCACCCTGAAGTTCTTCTCGAAACTCCTGGACTGTAATATCTCTATTTGAAAGTGCATTGAGAAGATTATTCATCTTCCGGCCATTAAGCTTGAACGTACTTGGGTTGATACCCTTGACGCCTGCATCTTCTACCATGATCTTTAAGACGCTGTATGGAGCGCCTGCAAGATTTGCAATGGTCATTAGAGCGACTTCAGCTGAGGTATATCCCAAACCATATCGCGTATTTCTGACGTTGTCTTTTGTTTTTACTTTCATTTTTACCTTCATTTTTTAATCATATCTCCCTGATACTGAATTGTATTATACATCTTTCACCTATGTGATACTGACTCTGCTAACTTCTGTGAATCCTCGTTCCCGAAGGGAGAGGAAGAAGATATGTCCGGCACCGCCAAATCTATTCTTCTCAGTCATAAGAACTCGGCAACCCATAAGATCGTCATCCTTCCTTTCCACATCAAGTGACATCATTGCATCAACCATATGCTTTAGAACATTGGCTCCTGCCATCTGTCCATTTTTTGTGACCTGTCCGATGATGATTGCATTACAAAAGTTCTCCTTGCAATAGTCTGTGATTTGAAGAAGAGATCTCTCTGCAGTCTTTGAGTTAGTCGTATGATCACCATACTTCCCGTCATTAAGCGTTTGAAGACTATCAACGATTAGAAAGAATGGCTTCTTGGGATCCTTAGCTCGAAGAGTATTACAATTCTCAAGCAACTGTGGAACCATTGTCTCCTGTCCTGCATTGAATCCGTGTCGTAGCTTGAGTCTCTCAACTGTCATCTTAAGCTGATATAGCGATTCCTCTGCGGTATTGAATAGAACATTAGCTCCATGACCCGTTAGACTGTTTGCCAGCTCTAACATCATCGTTGTCTTTCCTGCTCCTGGAGTTCCTGTGAAAAGAGTCACCATTGATGGTGTGAACCCCTTCCCTCCTAAAGCATCATCAAAGTATTCAACACCAGTCTTGATCCTCTTTCGAAGTTCATTAGGAACCTCTACTTCTAGAATATTGGTCCCAATTGGGATTTCGTCTACTTTTGTCTTGATTCGCATCTATTCTCCTTGGGTTAAATTGATGCTGTTATGAGCCATTGCTCGGGGGTCTGTCCATCGTGATTACGATGTCATTTCTGTGAGGCTTAAAGATAAGCTTCGTATTTGGAAGGAGGACCCAGCATCGCCTCTGGCGACTCGGTCCTGGGTCAGCTGCCTCTCCATCAGTAAGAATGATGTGACCATCAAAGTTCTGGAGATTTTCCCTCACATGCTTCTCAATTGGGTGGAAGCTTGTTCCTCCACTTCTTGTCCGTACTGGAGGAAGTGTCTGTCCTTTTCTCCACTCAAGAGAATTCTTCTCATCAACTGAGTAATCAAACGGAAACAGCGTGAACTTAGTAATCCTTCCGAGCTGGTTAAGAGCACCGAAGAATAGTTCTACTTCATCATTCCCTACTGAACCTGACTGATCCATGTAAATCGCCACAGACGCACTGTGACCTCGTCGGACACCTGGGTGGACATAGGGATACTTACGATTAACTCTCTTATGGGTCCTAGACTTGCTGGCTCTCTGACTCATTCCGCAGAAGTTCTGCAGAACTCGCTTCCAGTCCACTGCATCATTAACCATCCTGCGAAGTGTTTCACGAGTTGTAGAACTAACAGAGCCCCACTGACCGTTCCTATCACATCGCTTGACAGCTTCTGAAACAGCCTGCTTAATCTTTCCTTCTGCGATCTGCCGTTCTTCATCAGAGATGTTTCCCCATCCCTCATGATCATCACTGTGTCCGGGAAGTCCGCAGTTACATTCACCGCTGCAAGGTTCTCCCTTACCTCCTGGCTGGCAATTCCCATTACACTTACCAGACTTATTTTCCTCAATTGTTTCCTGAATATCCTTGTCTTGCTGCAGCTTGAGCATGTACCACTCAGATGCCTTTTCAAGAGGAAGGGATTCAATTAGGTCTGATACCTTCTTCCACTTTTCAAGTTGGGCAGGATCTGTAATCTTGCTAAGATCAAGAGGTCGTCCTGGACGAAGCCCTTCATCAGGCAGCTCTCTCTCTGAAATAAGACTATTGATTGCTAGGTCTGTTGCCCAGTTCCAAAGCATGTGAGGATCTTGTTTCCGACCCGTACAATGCTTGAAGATTAGGTGATACATCTCATGCTTAAGCAGCCCACGAACCTTCAGAGATTCCAGCTCCATAACGAAAACTGGATTCCAAAGAAGCATGAACTCTGCATCTCGGACCGTAACACCGGCCGTTGAGATTGACATAGACTTAATCTTAGTCACCTTCCTAAGAAGAGTGCTAAAGAATGGTTCATTTAGAAGAAGGTTTACAAGGTGGGGAGAGAGATCATACTCCTCAGCCTCACCCAAAAGCTTTTCAAGATCCTCCGGAGAAATATCTCCAGTCGGAAGATCAGTCGCTGTACTTTGTGCTTGTGCCATAGTTTGCCCCTTATACCTTTATTGTACCATCAATGATGGCACCTTTGCATGCAATGGACTCCGCCAATACATTTGTTAACAACTTCATTTATCTCTCCTCTTCCTAAAAGCGTGAGCGACCAAAGAGGGGTACCGGGATGCTTGGAGCAGGCCACAACCAAGAAAAGCCATTCTTCGCTCCATCCCGATTCCTTCCACCCTATTAGGTCCCCCCTCTTTGGTCTATAACTCTTTCTCACGCCTTCTCAGCAGCAGTCACCGTTTCCACCACCAGCATCCCAATGAACTTGTGAACTGCTCGGATGTTGGGGACATTATTCGTCTCAAGGATTGAGTTGAAGAAGCTAACGATCATCTCTCCAGAGAGATCCTTAATGAATGTGCAAGCGTTCTTTGCCTGAACCGGGGTCCACTCATTGACCTTGCAGTGATCAACCAGCTTCTCGATGATTGCGTTGTGCTTATCATTACCGAGCTTTTCAACCTTCTTCTTAACTTCCTTCCACTTATCAAGGATGTCATCGGCAGAAATCTGTGCATCGTAGTTCTGTACGAAATCACGGTATGCGATGGATGCCTCAACTCCAAGGAAGCCTGTGCTTAGAGCATAGAATCCCTCCGGAGGCTCGGTTCCTGCGATGTTAGCAGGTTGCCAGCCAATCGCTTTCAAGGCTACATCAAGCTTCTCATAGGACCGGGGAGTTGGGTAAATCTTTCCTGGCTCAATCTGACCAGTGTGTCGGAGATGTGCAGGATAGTGCCTGATGAAGTCAATTGAGACATCATCAATGTCATTGTCCTGTGCCCATTCGATCCAATCCTCTGTGGTTGGTTCAAGATCAACAGCCCAGAAGCGATCTAGCAATGCGGGATCCATCTCATTGACCTGGTATTCCGGTGAAGCGTTAACCGCACAGAAGATACGAGTCTCAGGGTGGAGCTTATTGCCATTCAGCTCACGATCCAGGACAAGCTGGAATGCGCACTGTTGAACTTCAATAGTGGCTCGGTTAATCTCATCGAGAAACAGTGTAACCGGTTCGCGACATGCACGGAGGATCCAGTCCACCGCACAGAATCGAGTGACACCGTCCACCAGTTCCGGTAGTCCGATGACATCTCCCTCAGTCATCTGAGCGAGTCGCCTGTCAATGAGGGGAAGTCCCACCTCTCCAGAGCCAGTCTTAATTGTTGACGAAATCTGTGACACAAGCTGTGACTTACCGATTCCGTGTGGTCCGCGAATCAAAACTGCCTGACTTGCAGGAAGATTTGATGCGACTGCGATAAAAGTTTTGATATCCATGTTTGCCATTTATGTTACCTTTCCTTGGTTGGTTACAATACTATTATACCATTGTTGATTAATCTTTTGCATGCTTAGCATCATCAGGATTTTCCTTTTTTTTCTCACCCTTTTGAACTATCACAATTTTCGCTGCCTTCTTCCACTTTCTTCCTGTGGTAGAGAGGCACTGATAAAAGCCTTGATCATTCGTTCCAATAATGATTGCACATTCTCCAGACTCATCCTCAACTAAATCACCCACCTTCAACGCCCATGTTCTCTTCGACCTTGGCTTTGTTGATTGAGCTGAATTCTCTTTTTGAACTTTCTGTGTTGTCTTACCGGATAGTGCTGACTTAACCTGTTTCTTATATCGCTTTGGAATAGCCATTTGTGAAACCTCCTACGTTCTATTATACATAATAGGCAGACAGTTTATTACGTACTAGGATATCCTTTAAACTCGTTTGTTTCTTCACTGATAATCCTTCTTACGTGAAAGATTGAAATAGAATCTATCTCATGCCACCCACCCTCTTCATCTTCGTCTTCTTCACAGGGAACTGCAACTGTAAGATACGTTGCCTGTCCCGGTGCTTCTTGATGAGATGGAGGTAGAATCATATCAATACGGGTCACGATTCCCGTACAGCCTTCGACACTACAGTAGAATTCGCGAAGCTCCTCTTCGTCACGAAGAGTATCTGCAAACTCTTTCATGTTGACTAAACGAACGAGATCACCCTTTCTAAGGATTGGATCTGCCGGCTGCCTATCACAAAGTCTAATCACGTCTCCCATCACTTTACCTCAGGAATGTAGATTTTTTGACCTTCCACTTTTCTCTCAGAGAAACTACCGTTGACTCTTGGAATAATTCCATGAACGTCTGCGGGATAGTTCTCATTAAACTCTGCACTCGATGCAGCACTATATGACTCAAAAAGAAGACCTCCGACTTCTCGAACTGTCTTTTCATTCATGCCATAGAGCGATCTCAGCTCAACTGCATTCTTAAAATCCTGCTTTCCAGCAACTACCCATCCACTATGTTGTACTAGTGTGTACATTATTACGACCAGTGAACCGCGACTACGGCTCCGTTATGTGGTTCATGGAAGATTCGTTCTGAGAATCCCATCCCTTGAAGAAATAGATTCACGTACTTGTCAACCTTGAACCACTTCTCACAATTATAAGACACATGATATTTTCCATCAAAGTGAAACTCATTGACATCAGATGCATTAGGGATTCCATTCTCGCAATAGATCTCAAGAATACCTTCATCAGAAACCCAACCTCCGGGTGCCTGACCGGCTAAGTGAACATCTTCCCCAAGTGCCCTAACAAGATCCTTGTCAATATCCTTGTCCCCGCAACCAAAGACCTCAAGAAGTCCCTGGCGATAAACCTTTCGAACTGTTGCCCTAGTAAGTCTCTTCATAGCGGACACTCCATGTTGTGGTCACCCTCATCAAAGAAGTATCCCTGGTCTGCTGAACTCTGTGATGGATTGTACTCCGTTGGTTTTCCTGCCTTCTCCCAGCACGCATTGTGATAGCAGCATGGCTCATTCGTGAACTCATGTCCATAGACCCCAAATGTCAATTCACGTTCATCAACTCGTCCGTATCCGTCGTAGCTTCCCTTCAGAATTCCGCCGTCACTCTCAATCACAACGACATCATTCATCCAGTCATTCTTGCGATTGGTTGCGTACTCGCTGAGCATGGGATGACCACACTCCTTACAGTCCCAACTAAATAGTCCCATTGTGATCCTCTGCTCGCTCAGCCTGGATACGATCAATAATTTGATTAACTTGCTCCAGAAGAGATTCTTTATTACCCCTTAGACCAAGATGACGTCGAGCCAGTGTGGTTCCCTGGGGGATCTTGTTTGACAAGCGAAAGCCACGGCATTGAGCCTGCAAAGCTTGACGAATAGTCAGAAGCTGATAGAAGTCGATTCCAGCGCCTGTCATGGAGACACCGCCAGGAGAATCTTCAACTCCTTCGTTGACTTCTTTTCCTGTTAGATTTTTAAGATTGCTCAATGTGTACCTTTCCTTTGTTTGGTATGTTTATTATACCATTGCTGAACAAGGGTTTGCATGCATTGCTATCTCTTATGATTATCTTGTGACCTGTTATATTGCCAGAGCGCAACTGCTAGTGCAGGATAAAGTGCACACCAGTAGAGAGATAATGAAATCACATCAACTGTCTTTGTGATGATCTTCTTTCCTGTTACCCTAATTCCCAACCTACATCTCCCAATAGTTCACGCCATTCTGCATAGATAAACTGCTCTGACTCGTCAGCAAAAATAAGAGATGACCTGTTGAACGAAGGCAAATCATTTCTCTTCTCTGCTTTCCTTTTCCGACGCTTGTCTTTTTTATTCTCCGAACCAGTCTTCGCCATTTCTACTTCCCCCATCATTAAAGATCTCAAGCTCTAGATCGCTGAACCATTCGACAATTCCCTCGAAGAGAACTTCGTAGCTATAGAAACCGTCGCTCATCTCGAGACAGTCAAGTATGATACCTTTCGTGTACCTCAAGCTTGGATTAGGGTTCGTGATAGAGACTGCATGACGACCTCTGGTACATAGCTCTCCAAGCCTAACAGTGACGAGATCACCGACCTTCATTGATTACCTCGATTGATTTTACATGATCGGGCAGGCAGACAAACTGTTCTTTGTCTTCATCTAGAAATACTTCATATCCGCGTTCTCGCCTTACATATGTTCCCACCTTAACGAGACCATCGTTCCAAGTAACACGTACTTTATCACCGGATTTCATTGATCACCTTTTCTAGAACGATGCCCTTCGTAAAACCTCCGCGCTCTTCCTCTTTGTCTTCAGCTTTATTCATCACATCACGGTGATGAATTCCGTGCACCTCAAAGATCGCATGGAGAACTTCCCACATATCTGCAGCTTCTTCAAGACAGGGGTTCTCGACGAATTCGTCAAGTTCTTCTCTCATCTTTTCATACAGCCGTTCTTGCAGTTCATCACCCTGAACGATATGGTACATACACGATTTCCCTGATTCTTCAATGATAGTCGGTATCAAGTCTCTAACTAGTTTCACTGATCACCTTAACTCTTTCCTCGTACTCTTCTTCAAGTGCTCCACCATTCCAGTAGATAACTGGATCACCGTCTGAGTCAAATCTCATTATAATTCCGCACACATGCTCGTCGTCCATATATTCTTTTCGTGCAACAAGATCACCGATCTTCACTTACGCACTCTAGAGTCGACATGGTCACTGTGATGACGCTACCACCCATGAAGTCCTCTCGCTTACCGCGTACCAGGTCACCGAGTTTCATGTTTACCGCCTAACATTTCATTATACCTTATTAGATGTGGCTTTTACATGCAGGATCATCTGCTCCAGTCGGGCTGAATAGAGATAACCTCGACATAGATAGAGTACCACGTCTTTATATTGCCATCCTGATCTATGACTTTAATTGATTCAGTTGGAAAGGCAGTGTTGTTTACCTCGAGAACTGTGGCGATCATTCCCGTGCTCTCCTCACCTCCGTCAAGATCACATCCTGTCGGATTATTTCTAATGACTAGGTCTCCGCGCTTCATTCACCACCATCACTCCTCCGAGTATTTTCTTGGCATTCCATACCGATCATCTTCTTTACCGGTATCATATCCTACCATATAGTCTACGTCATCTGGCATTAGAATTGTTCTTCCACTGTACCCGTCTTCATAGCCTTCTCTGTACTTTGTAAATGGCGACTTCTCATCGCTGTCTTGATCCTGCATTGTCAACCTCCATCTCACATTCAATACGTATTCTCTGATCTCGCTCAATAATCACATCACTGATATATTTTTCACGCCCGCACCATGGAATTGCTGCATTCATTCCATTTGCTATAACATGAATTTGACCAGTCCCCACATCCACGCGAGTGATCAGAGCAAAAGTCCCCCAGCACTCATGAAGATTTTGAAGCCTTACTACGTCACCGGCTTTCAACGACTACTCTTTTAAGATAGACATAGACAGTCTTTCCATCAGCATCTTGATACTCTATCTTCTCATCATGACTATGCGAGTCCTTTGTTACTTCAAAGGGTCCTTCTTCTATTGGTTCAACCCGCTTCATTGGCTTGACTGCACCTGTCTTTCTATCTCTACAAGTTACCTGAGTCACTTTTGTATATGTCTTATCAGGCTCTCTTCTAAAGGTTACTGCAATCTCATCATGAAGATCTGGACCTGCTCGATCAATACTCTTTCTAGACTTAAGCGACACTAATCACCTCAAAAAAATCCTTATCTCTTCTATCAATTTTTCCATCTGGCCACATGACAGACATAATGTGAGAGCCAGAAGAGACTACTGTACCGATATCTTCTGTGTAGTTAATCTCTGGATTTCTCTTAAGGTGCCAGAACATCTCATACTTCATCTTTACCAAGTCACCCACATTCACTTACCACCTCCAGGTCTTTTAATTCGAACCATTTGTAATTTTCTCTCCATCCTTCAAACCACACCCAACAATATCTCCCATCAACACTCATGATCAATCCGCGACCAAGCCTGCTGTGACGTTCATGTCGGGGCATTACAAGATCCCCCGCCTTCATGCAAGCACCAACTGGCTTCCAGTGAAGCACTGGACAGAATGATTGTGAAAGACCCAGTATATTGCAAGCTCAGGATTAGATTCTGCAAGATGAGTGTGCTTCGTCGTCATCTTAATCATCCCGACCTGCCCCTGCTGTGCGCAGCGACGAAACCTTACAAGATCACCAACATTGAAATACATCAGTAGCCTCCCCGATTTCTTCTCTTATCTATGAAGCCCTCATATTCAAGAAGAGCTATTGCGATTAGAGCGACTCCGATGAGTGCAGCTTCCCGAAGATGTCCGAGATCGGGCTTAACTGGCCTCATTGATCACCTGCAAGTGCCTTGATCCTACTCCGTGGAGCTCTCCATTCTGGTACAACACCAACCAGTCCCAGGTCATCGCTCCGAGCCCTCCAGGGCGGGGCTCGATCCAAGACTTCCCAACGATAACTCCGCTCATCCTCCAACCCGGATCATTAACCAAATCACCGACTTTCATTTGAGTTCTCCGCAAACTCTCCATCCATCGAAATAATAAACACTCCAGCCTCAATCATTCTTTTCTTCATCTATCTTCTCCATCTGTCCCGGGGGCCAAGTTGTGATTTTACCAGAAGATTCTAAAACATCGATCCAGCCGCACTCATGCTTATCATTAATAACGACACCATGGCGCGGTCGATGACGAACGCCGTTCGTCACCAATCTTACCAAGTCACCAATCTTAGGGTTATCCAGCTTTCTTCTCCCTCGCCGGACATTGACCAGTTAGCATTGCCATGGCGATAATAATTCCATTAGTGTCACCAAGTTTGCGAGCATACTCAAGCTGCTTAGCTACTTCTTTTCTCTCAGCTTGTGAAATTGCGTGTCTGATAAAACAATGGCAGGTCACTTCTTCCTCTTTTCATACTCTTCTTTGGCTTGTCCGCCGAGAGCTCCGATACTCCCCAAAAAAATCCCAACCACGACATTCATTTCTTTTTCTCCACAAGCGGCGGCAGATTGTCAAAGTCCACAGGCGGGAGCGGATGTAGTTCGATCTCTAGATCGTCATCATTCACCGGAACAGGGTTGCTGAACCAACCGCCAGGACCAGTGGGTGAGCCGATGGGCACCACTGGGCAGCTCCACACAGGATCATCCTTGTCTGGCCATCGCGGGTTATTTACCTTTGGTCGATGGCTCATGACTTCTTCTTCCTCTCTTCATAGGCTTCTTTGGCCTGGCCGCCAAGGGCTCCAATGTCCCCCAGCGCATCGAGAAGAGTTCTATCTCCTCGCTTGCTACCGGTAATCGTACGAGGTCCCACCCTCATCGCATCTGGAGCATTGGGCATGTGACCAGTCTTAAGATTCTTCTGGATCTCCTCGTCAGTATCACCATAGGGTGACCACCAACCTCCGCCCGGTTGTAGAATTTTACCATCAGGTCCCATTACACTCATTTTAGATTTCTCACAAGATGTGCTTCTGATCCTGCCCTCGTGCAGGTCTGATACACACCATGCCATTGACCTCGTCTATTCCACACATGAAAACCCTCTAGATTAAATCCAGCGGGTGATTTCCAAACCCCAAACCACACAATCGGTGATGGGTACACTGTCTTACACATTATTCTTTCTCCTTATTTATTACTTCAAGTAAAGCTTCTGCCATCATTTGAATTGATCCATCTGAATACATTACCTCGACAGCATGCTTAAATCCTGCGGGCATGCCCCTGTCAAGACCAGCAGGACCTCTTTTAATAGAAATCACAACTCCCCAATGAGACTCATCCTCTGGCTGTATCCGAGCGTGTCTCACTAGGTCTCCCGGCCTGATGTCACGTTTATCATTCATCTATCATTTCTAAAGCAAACAAACGTAGGAAACCGAAGTGATCCGTCAGGAGTGATTTCCTGGTACCTCACCTCAACTATTCTTCCCACAAAACTATCCTGATCTGCCCAGATCTTTTCACGAAGTTCATCTGAAAATCCTGAACCGACCTTAACGTCAACACCATTGAGGTTAACCCTGACTGATCCTAGCTTTCCAACGTGCTTCCCAGTCCCCTCTTCAAGAGATTCAATGGGTAGATCTACATCGTGGAATTCCTTCATTTTCATGACCTCATATCCTCGACCAAACTTATATGGAGCCTCAAGATCTTTGATCATCGCTCCCTCGTATCCCTCTTGTACGAACTCATCATGGAGAAATTTAATCTCATCATAATCAGCCTTCACCGGAAATCTCTCTACTGGTGAGATGATATTCATATCGACATCACTATCTGTAAGCTTATCAAGAAGAATCTCACCTCTATCATGGCACGACATCTTTGAAATTCCTGACTTCCACTCTTCTAGTGGAAGATAATCAAACACTGCCAGGTAAGTTCCCGATGTATTTACATCATCTTTTCTGTATGCCTGTCTCATGATTGCGACAAAGTCCTCTCCCATGAGCTCACCGTCATAGCAACCATCTCCCAGCTTCAAAAGCTCTTGTCCAATAGTGGAGTCAAAGTTAGAAATAAGCTTTCCGGACCGTGCAAAGAGAAGGGCCGTGCCATCCTGGACAACTGCAAAGCATCTAATGCCGTCCAGCTTTGCCTCGACACCAACATACTCCTTTCCTACGATTCTCTTCATCTCAAACTTCTGAGCGAGAGAAACTTCAAAGGTGGGAATTAGACCTGGGAAGATTTTGTTAACAGTCTTTGTAGAAGCCCCAATCGCAAGATGCTTCTTGAGAATCTTTCTCATTAGCTTCTCTTCTTCCTGGGTTGCTACACAAAAAGCATCACTCATCATTTGAATTGCAAAGTTTCCTGAATAGGTTCTACTTGCACAGAGATCTGCAACTTCAAAAAATGTCTGCCACCTGAGTGACTCTTCAAGGGCAACAAATCTATTCTTTGTTTTTGGAACCTTGACAATGTTGAATGGAGTGAACGAATCCATCCCATACTTCAATACTCTCTTCAGGAGCTCATTATCTGAATGCTCCTGAAGAAGTGCCTTTTTTGCGTTTGATCCGGCAGTTGACTTAATTTCTTCTAGAATTTCTGTTACAAGCATTGCTGCCTCCTTGGTAATACTATTATACCCTATGCGAAGATACTTTTACACGCTTGAACTAGCTGGAACTCTTCTTCACTCCAGACATCAAGTCCGGTATCAGAGCCGTCTGAACAAAGAACTTCAATCATGGTCTCATTAATTGAGGAACATATATCCTCATGTCCGGCATCATAGACGCTAACGATGAGGCCAGGGCAGACAGGTATCCAGTTACAGCGATCACTATGAAACTTCTTCCAATGTGATTTCATCTCAACTAGATCACCTACTTGCATGTCTTCACCTTGATGCTAACAGTCTGTTCAGCCTCAATAAGATAGCCATCGTATCTATACGTGAACTTTCGTGTAGTGTCCTCTGCCTGTGCTGATATAAGATTGGGTGTTCTTTCCATCTGAGCATGAACAATCTTAATCATATTTTCCGTGACTCCGACCTGGTTCATCTCTTTAGCGAATCTCAGCATTAGATCCTTATACTTTTCATCGTGCATTAATCACTCCTCTTCTAGCTCTACAGTCTTTGTTGGGCCGGAGTAGCATTGTGGAAATCCTCCCTTCGCAACTGCACGATCATACACACAAGGAGCGATAGTATCTGGATGCCTCCGACTCCATTCCTCACATGCCAGAACTCCTAGCTCATCAAGGATAGTACTTTTAAAGTCACATCTCGACTGAATTAGTTCGTTAATAGAGTCGTTGAGTTTTGAATCTGTCAACCCCTCAAAATACACTTGATAGCTTTCTTCATTCATTATTTCTTCCTTATAGTTGACTATTATTGGCTGCAGCGATTGCGACCATGCAAGTCATAAACCCTGTGAAAAACCAGATTAAGTTTAGAAAAGTCATTAACTTGTGCGACTCACAAGACCCTTCTGAGTTGCCAGCCACATCGGCAGCATGATGCTAAGAGTATCTCCAACCTTTGCCTCATTCAGCTCAGATGCTTGACTCATTGGAACCCACATCTCCACACCAGTTGTAGTTCTAACGAACGTTGCCTTTCCGCTACGTGATCGGCACTTTACTGTGGCAACAACTGGATAGCCGCTAGCTTGACGTTCTTCGTGCTCCATCTTTTTCCATGGCCCCATGTCAGGCTCAGGGTCAATTACTTCTACATGATCGGATTTTGGCCACCACTTCTGTCCGCGAGAGTCAACGATTAGAAGCTTGTGTGCTCCCCAGTCATTTGTCCAGGACTTCTTTACAAGCCCGACAATTCCTGTAGGAATTCTCTTCGCCTTCGGGCCACGGCCACTGCTCACAACCTTGACAACTTTCCCCAGAGATGGCGTAAATCTACGAGCCTCAGATTCAATTTCAAATCTAAGCTTGTTAATCTTGACATTCAGATCTTCCTGGATAGCAAGTTCATCTGAATTGTATTCAGGCTTCCAGCGAGATCCATTGTGGAATCCATCGTACTTATTATTCCTCGGCTCCAGCCCAGAAGCCTCTCTAGTCTCCTGTGTGCATCCATCAGCAGAGCATGCTGTGTGCTCGTGATAACATCCTGACATACTATCCATAGTATCCCAAGTCACCACCCAGCCTCTTCCTCTACATGAGGTACATCCGCTGTTGTTCTCAAATCTTTGAACAGCCTTCTCCTTAGCACTATCTTCAAGAGAACTTAGCTCTCGTGATAGCTTATTTAGAGATTCTTTAAGTTGATTGGTTTGATTAACAGCAGCCATATTTTCTCCTTGTATAATTATTATACCACAAAGAAAGGCAAATTGCATGCCAGTGGCTATGTTGTTGCGGCTCCGGCTGGACCAAATTCACTCTCTCCAGAGTAGACAGACTGGGGGCCTAGCGTGCTCTTTCTAGCCATGCACGACCATGAGTCTCCCACTTCCTGCTGGCATGAAACATCGTAGTCATCTGTTGATATCCCCTCTTTAGCAGCAAATATTCTCGCAGCCTGATCTCCATCTTTAATCTCACCGTGGTGCATACTATTGCTAGAAATATCTGAAGAGCTTACTCTACCCGTTATGTAGGGTCTGGAGGTTTCCGTCGGAAACTCGGTGGCCTGATTTGTAACAGGATTCTCTGACGACAGCTGAGTCTCAACTAGTCGAATCAGCTCCTCCCGTATAATCCCTCTAAGATGTTTTCTTGTGATCTTCATCTTATTTCCATCTTAAAGATCCTTGTGGGATTTTTCTTGCACCTGAAAAGGGTTCAGTCATGAATTCTTCTCTTTCCTCTTCACTTGGTTCATAAGATCCTGGACGAATTGTGTCAGCTGCATAGATAAGAATCTTAAACGCAGCATCCTCACCCCACCTACGATTGAGATCGCTCGCTAACGACTTTGCGAAGTGAGCAAGTTCATGTTCTCGACTGACATCTTCATATGTCTCCTTTATCACTCTTCTTAATTGTTTTCTTGTTATCTTCATTTTAAGCTAGTGCCTCTCCCACAGATCTTTTAAAGTCACCCAGAGCTCGAGATGTTGCGGTGGCAACGGCTTCAGCATCTTCAACCCCTAGCTTTGAAGCATTTGCTATTATGAACTGTTTGATTTTTATATCAGTTACTTTAGCAAGCCCCTGAGCTAACTTCTGAAGAACTGGTTGTGATAGCTTGGCTCCTCCGGCAAAAGCTCTTCCGGTTATCTGAAGAGCATCTCCAACAACTGGAACTGTTGACGCAAGAGCAAGGGCTGCGCCGAGGTAATTCTTTTTTAGAAGAGCTGAGGACATTAGACCGATTGCAATTGCGACGCTAACAGCGGTTCCGGGACCTGGGAAAAAATCGGCTACTGCAGCGAGACCCATCGCTCCCCACTCTAGAGAATTAATAGAAATTCCAGACGAGGGCCTTCTACTTCTCGAGCCGCTTCCAGACATGACTGACCCACCGTTCTCGTCGAGCACTAGTGCTGGATTCCTATTCATCTCTTCAAGAATAAGAGATCTTAGATCGTCACGTGATATCTGCATGACTATAAATAGGACTGAGCAGAACTAATTTTTATAATCATTCAGCTTCAATAATCTCAACAGCAACACCAGACTTTGCTGCAAGCTTGACGAGTGCCTCGGTAGTTCCTTCCCTATCTTCTGCAACAAAAGCATAAATTACGTCGGAACTATTTATGATCTTTTGATTTTGAGTCTTCTGTGCATTCTTCACTGTCCATGCTGCACAGTCTTCATGAGGTACATAAGGATAGAACTCAATTGTCTTTAATCCAAATTCTCGCGCTAACTCAATCGCCCACATGTCAATCCCATTTCTCCCACCTGAAACAACGGTCGTGTCCTTCGGAAGACTCTCAACTAAATCCTTAACAGTATCTCGATCTTTTCTACGATGGCTACCAACGATTCCAACTTTCATTTTCTCACCTGTGAAATGTTATTTTTGATCAAAGACTTTTTCTTCCTCATCGAGAATTTCCTCTTCATCTTCTTCAAGATCTCTCTCCCTAACCCACCTTTCCCAAGAAGTGTTATTTCTAATATTGAACTGTGGTGCGCCGCCGGAGCCTGCAAGTTGCTCTAAAATTATCGCTCTAAGCTTTTGTCTGGTTATAATCATGGCTGCCTTGTCATATCTATTCAACCAGGCGACAATTTGCTCAGATGACTCTAGAGATGGTCCTGTAATAAAAATGATGAACTATTCAACATCTCTTTCAGGATTCACCAGAAACTGTGTGGGGCAGCTCCAGATAAGCGCATGAATCATATTTTAATCCCCTCGCTTGGGAACAGATCCCTTTATCAGGGGAGGATGATCAAAGTCTGTATCACTCTCAGAAGCTTTATTTTCATCAGGGTAAAATATAGGATTTGTAGTAAAGACAACAGAGCCTGTAGGATCCTCACAGATTACATAGAGGTCTGGTCTGTAAAAATAATCTCCAGCTGGGATAAAATAAAATGTATTCATTGTCCACGGGTTTGTCTTCGATCTTGACTCACAGTGTGCCCTGTGTGTATTAGTTCCGGGAACTTGACGAGTGTGAAGATTTTTGCAGCCGTAGTAATCAATATTTATGAGTGTTCCATCTACACATGGACTTTGAGTTGATTCAAACTTTTTACCCGCAATCTGCAATGTTGCGCATCCAGAACACAAAATGATCAAGCTGAAAATCAAATTTCTCATGATCCATTATATATGGGTCTTTATGAAATGTTTCATGTCTATGAAAACTTTATTTTTTCAGCCTCATATATTCTCTTTCTAAGATTTGATGTTGACCAGCTGTGGCTTCGAGAATTAAAGTAGCATTCAATGTCAAGATCATGACCAGTAAACTTCTTTCCCTCCCAGTCTGCTCCGAGTATTCTAACATCGGGATTAATCTTCTTGAGAAGATTTATTAAATCCTCTTCTGTGTCGTACAATACAGTTTCATCCACATATCTTATTGACTTCACCATGATGATTCTTTCATCATATCCTTGAATAGGTCTATTCTTTTCAGGCCTATCTGTGCTTGGATCAGACTGAACACCGACAATCAGATGATCACATTGTGCTGTAGCCTCTTCTAGCATTAGCACATGACCTGTATGAAGAATATCGAATGCTCCACATGTGAACCCTATCTTGGGCTTCTTTTTAGTCCCCATCTACCACTTCTTTGGCTGGACTGATGTTGAACACTTGGGACACCGGTAGTTAGAGTAGTGACTCCAGTACTTTGAATAAGACTTGTGTCCGCAAAATCTACAATAATACTTCATTCAAATTACCCTCAAGTACTCTCGTTTAATATACGCGATCTCTCCAGTACTTGTACAGAGAATCTTTGCCATTCCGGGAGTAGGATTCCCCCAGCCAAGCCGGACTCTGCATCTTGCCCTCTCGACAACATACTTTCTATCTGCGTAAATAGTGACACCAACAGATTGAGGAGGCAGCTTACTTTCTCCAGCGGAATTCATACCCTTGCTTTCGGGACTGTCGTACCATTCTCTCTGCTCTTCGCCAGATGTGGGGCGTGATGCTCTAAAACAAACAGCCTCATTCAATGTAACTAGATCACCCTTTTTCATTCTTCTTCTCCGCGCTGTGTAATGACATAGTCTATGCCATCAATTTGAAAATCACTATCATCACTCCTTGACCATGAATATCCATCAAGAGTTGTGGACAGCGCGGAGAGATGAGGAAGCATAGCTATATACTCTGAGTAATACACTTGATCTGCCCAGGGAGATTCCATCTCAGAGATAATTTCATCTAATTCAATCTTTAGTCTAGAGATGTCCTTATGAATCTCCTCACTCTCATCTTCTTCGATCTTCTTTCGATATTTCTCAAGATCTACGATTTCGCCCACGCTTCACCTCCAAGAGCTCAATGGCCCTTATTCTACATAGACATGTCATACAGTCTACATTAATTCGCTTAACACTATATCTCCGGGGATTTTCTTTGTGAACCTGTGTGATCTCACAGTCTCCCCAGCTTCTATAGTTTACAAGCTTTACCCTATCTCCGACTTTAAACTTCTTGCTCATACTTGTTCCTGTAGTTGACCTTTCCTGTCTCATAATCAACGAGATACGTGTGTGATGCTCCGTACCAGTCATCCGCCCACGTCTCAGCAGTGATTTTTGAAGGATAGTCATCAGCTAGCAAGTTATCTGTTAGGTCTCCGCTTGAATCAAAAAATCTATATCCGCCAGACTGAGATGCCCTGAGAATTGCTACGGTCAGTCCACTCGTTGTAAACCTCTGAATAAACTTTTCAATAGCTGGCAACATATGATCTGGGTATCCATCGTAATGAACATACGTTCCATTGATTGACCCATCTCTATGCTTAACTCCGAGCTGTGCGTGTGTTCCCATTTTGGCTCCTTGCTTCTATTATACCACGGCTGTTTCATCTGTTGCATGGGTGCCGATCCGCTCCCAGTGACTCATCGCGGTCAACCTCATGACTCGTCTTTTGCCAGTCTTTGGATACATGATTGGTACAGCAGACGCGTACACTCCGGCAAACTCTCCCATGCCGTGACGCTCCATCTCCCAGTCCTGCTCCTCCATGAACCTCTTTGTGTAGGGGTCACTAGTAACGATTGCAATTTGTCCCCCAGGACTTTTGATCATATCACCTTTCTTCATTCTTCACACTCCTATTCTGGCGGCTCGCCGCACCTAAGTTCAAAAACATTATTCTCTTTAATGACATAAAACATGTCTCCCTCAGAGATTTCACATGGAAATATCCATACGGGCAAATCAGCCTGCGCTGTAACTCCCTGTGAATCACTAAGCTCTACATGAACTGAGCCCTCTTCAATCTGGTCAATGACTCCTAGCATGCACATCGCTGCTAGTAGACTATAGACACTATTCACTTTTATTCTCCTCTAATGAAAATTCTTTACTAAGATATTGTTCTGAGATATCAAGTATGTTACCATCAATCATCACAGTATACGTCTGATCATAAGAAATCTTTCCGTCAAACCTTGGACAGCTAACTATTATTCCCATCTTTCCGTACCACGGCGGTCTTAGAGTTCCTGACTTACTCATTAACATAACGATGTCACCTTGCTTCATTGATCACCTCTAGATCATCGCCGTCCACATCATACTCGCCATCTTTAAAAAGAACAGCAACGCTTCCACCAACCCAGAGGTGAGTGATAATACCGATTTTCTTGCCGCCTCTCGTGCGGAGACGGCTTACCACTAGATCGCCAACCTTCACTGAATAATCTCCAGTGTATCTTCCTTGAGGTTGACCGTGTTAACTCCAATGAGAATGTGCCAGCAGGGATACAATCCTCCGCCGCGGCCTGAGTATTCGCGGAATGGTATTGCCTTCTTTATGACAATACCTATCTTTCCTTCCCACCACCAGACTCTTTTATCTCCGTTGCTGGGTGTAACAACTAGATCACCGACTTTCA
>Ga0208299_1000318_pt1 | contig 46226 bp, 102 predicted proteins | sample 15_taG_FD_184089 | JGI IMG/M metagenome (GOLD analysis project Ga0208299, IMG submission 184089) | Marine viral communities from the Subarctic Pacific Ocean - 15_ETSP_OMZ_AT15312 metaG (SPAdes) (version 2) | ecosystem: Environmental > Aquatic > Marine > Oceanic | place: Pacific Ocean... | reverse complement strand
TCATGCTTCCTGCTGCTTCGTTCAATATCTCCTCAACAATAAGACGATTGATAACACTTGGAGATACAATATTCATCTCAAGTAATTTTTCTATAAGAGGATGTTTCAGTACATCTGTTGCAAATGCTTTCTTGTTCATATTTGTGCCCTTCTATTTATACACTCTAAATAGAAAAAAAACAGGCTTTTTGCCTGTTTCTTATTTAATTAAATTCTCCGGTTGGGTCAAACTTAGTCATACTTGTCAAATATTGTAGCATCTGTTTCAGTTGGGGGTTCTCTGAACATTGTTGCCCCATCATTGCAATCACCTGTACTTGTTTCATATTGAGACCCTTCTCACCTAGTTTTCTCGCGGCTTCGAAACACGTAGCAAATTGCAACTTTGTCTCTTCGTCTGCATCTTGTAAAATTCTTGTAAGCTCCATTAGTTGATCTGATATTGATTCATCCATTTTCTTTCTCCTTTATATTATTAATTAGCCATGAAGAAGATTGTGGTTTACTATTTCCACCAATACACCACATCATTTTTATGTCTATATGGTCGCAAAGGGCCATTTCCGGTGTATTATTTTTTTTTCGGTCTCCGCCATTTGCGAAGGCGTCCGGTTTACATCTACTCAATGCTTCACAAACTGTCCCGTCGGAATCATCAACAGACGTAACAGTTGTCACTCCTTTTATATTTCCCATGATCTCAGCTCTCTCTTTCCAAGGCATAAAAACATAACCTTTCTTTCTCATCAACCAATCGTCAGAATTGATTATAACTAACACATCTCCATAACGGGCTGCATCTTTGATCATTCTTATATGGCCAATGTGTACCGGATCAAAACCACCGGATATAGCAATAACTGGTTTACTCATTATAACTCCTAAATGTATCTTTCCCACGAATTGGGAAATGGAATATTTCTATAATACTCTCTTATAGTTATAGCAGGTTTTTTCGGGTTTGTCAAGGGTTTTTTTCCAAATTCTTCAATTGTTTTGTGTCCCTTGCGACCATTACAACGTTTACAGCTTGCAACAATATTGGTCCAAATACGTTGACCTCCAAAACATCTTGGGATTATATGATCCATTGTGAGATCTTTAAACAAAAAAACACCTCCACAATATTGGCAGGTGTTTTTATCTCTCCATATAACATTTCTTCTGTTACATGATATGTTTAGTCGTCGTTTCGAAACATACGTTTTAAGGACGATAACGGACGGATAGAGCGTGTTTCTAGTAGGACCAGTCCGATAGGGTTCCAAAAGCTTTGCACGGCCAGAATAGACCATATTGAAGCCTTTATGGGCACTTATAACTTCTATCGGACGATATGATGCATCAAGTTTGAGAGTATACTTTGGAGTCACAAAAATAACTAGTTTTTAGTTATCAGTTTCCCTGCTGCGGATTCGCTCGATACCTTACTAAGACATGCTTCTGAAAGAGAGAAGTCATCAATAAATGATTTCAACTCTCCAAAGGCTCTCTTATAATCTGGCTCCATAATCACTTCGGTTTTTCCTCCGTGAGAATGGATTGCATGAACCTCTCCAATATTGTCATAAATAGTGACAGAGGGGTGTTCTGAAAGCCACGTTACAGCAACCTTTCCATTATCAAAAATAAAACCCTGTGCTACTCTTCCGGTACCTGATACTCCGGACTCATCTTCTGTTCTTTTTAGATAAAATACTTTCATAATTTTATAAGAAGGAAAAATCTGGTGGTGGTTTTGGTTCTTCTTCCGTGTCCTCATCAGAATCCTCTTCTTTCTCCTCTTTTGTTTTTAATACCTTTTTCTTTTTAGTTTTGATCTCAGGCATCTCTTCTAAATACTTCTTTGAAACTAATTGCAATATATAATATATTACAACAGAAACTTCTTTAGGGTCAAATGGAGTGAAATAGAGGGTGTTTCTGGTCAGTTCCATCATTATGATCTTTTCCCAATGCTTATCGAGAACATAAATCATACACTCTTCTTCGAATGCTTCATAGCCCTTAGATTTTAGATATCGGATTATATCCAATTCTCTATTATCTCTCTCTAGTTGAGTCATGTGAGGGAAGGCTAATCCGTTACTTAGTGCTTTCATTATAGTATCTTTCAATTCTTTTACTAAGGTTTCATCCATTCTATTTCTCATCAGCTAAGATAGTTGGAATAATGTTGTCAAATATAGTCTCCGATGTTTTCTCAGGACCAGTTGTCTTGAAGGCTCGCCCTGCACCTCTGAGTGCTTCATAAAGTTCCCAGTCATTTCCAGAGGGTTCGCAACGATCACCAACAAAATAATGCTTGTGATTTGGAAAATGTCTTAAACAATATGTCTTATCCCAACCTTTTGGGAATATATCAAATGATGTATCTCCACCCATTTTTATTATAATATTATTGATACCCATGTCTCTTACAACACGAACATTGAAACCCCTTATCTCATCTTCTCGAAACGATGATGATCCCCTGCGGTTGTCAAACTCTATAAATTCTCTTCGGTCTGCTTCATTGGCATTTCTTCCAATAGGACACCAGTTAATTAAAGAACCCCTATAGTCTATATGATGTCCCGTGAAAGGTATATCATATAGACTAATTAGGTTCTGCCGCTGGAGAAGAAACGAAATAACAGCTCGGAATCTGGTTTCACCCAGCTTCTCTCTCATATTAACTTGATGAGCTATTCGATACTCGTCGATGGCACTATCGGGAGGAGGATAATATTTTGTGCCATTACAGGGGAGGATATGAATACGGTATCTCAATTCCGATCTCTCCAGCAACATTCCTATTTGTTGGTGAACATAATCATAATCAGAACCAGTCACAATACCGATCTCAGCATGTTTAGCTAATTCCCGTAAAGCAGGAATAATATTGCTTTCCATAACTTTTCTTGGTTTTGTTAAAGTTCCGTCCATGTCAAATAAGACAATGTTTTTCATTTTCCACCTACTCTTATAATATAACACATAAGTTACTCTTTGTCAAGTGAAATGTCCATTTTTTTTAAATTTAAATTTAATTCGGTAAGATTTAATCCCAAGAACGTCGCAGCATCCAGTTTTGAACGACATGCGGAGAGAGCAAACCTAACAACGGCTTCTCTACATATAGATTCTATAGACTTCCAAATTTGAAAGTTATACATCCTGTTATTAAGATATCTAGCAGATAGTTCAAGCTTGACTGAAATGATTTCTTCCAATGTTAGAGAGGAAAGCATCACTTCGAATTTGTCATCAATCTTTTTATCTTTCTTTAATTTGTTTATCGTTGAGTAATAATAGGACTTTCCTTTATACTCGTTATTTTTCTTTTGCCACATTAGGCACCTTCAGGGTTTGTAATCTCAGGCTTAGCAAGGTTAGGATTCAATTCTGATTCATAGGACTTTAATAATAGTTCAAGGTTATATAAACACCAATCTTTAAACATCTCTCTGTCTGCTTCATTATCAAGATCTAGGTAAGCATCGGAAAAATATGATTGAACGAGTCTAAACGCATCAAATGCTTGATTGCGACCAGTTCTATCCATGTCATCGAGACCAGAACCAAAGTCTTCTCGTTCTGTTTCTACTTCTTTCTTCTTTGCTACATCTTTCTCAACCTGACTTTTAGGGGCTGGAGGTTCTTCTGAGACGACATCGAAAACCTCTTCCTCATCTTGAACCTGAACTTCTATTTCTTGCAACAGTCCACTTAGTTCATCTTCAACTTCAGATTCAATATCGGCACCTTCAGGGGGTGCAGTAAGATTTTCAGGGCCTTTTATATCTGCATCAGGTACAGGGTTAGGATCTCCACCTTGAGCATTAAGGGCGTCCAACTGTTGGAATAAACTAATAAAAGCATTCAACAAGTGAGCTATAAAAGAAGTTCTTTGTTCTTCCGATGTCGTAAGTTGTTGGAACTTAGACTTAATGGAGGGCTTAGCCTTGCGAAAAGCATCACGAAGCTTATTGATACCTGTATTTGGGTGAGGGTTGGCTTGTTCTTTTGCCTCTTTAATTAAACCACGAATAACTTGTCGAAGTTGTTGTTTTTGTTCGTTATCCTTTTTAAGGCTTTCCCTTATCTTATTACGAATATATTTCCGCAGAAGTATTTCTGATTGGATTTCTCGTCTCATAACATTATTCCCCTCTTGTTTATCAGAAACAGCAGCGCCTTGAACAGCTCCGCTCCCCATAGTTGCCATTTCTATTAATTCTTTTAATGTTGTTATCTCAACAATTTTTTTCATTACTTATCACTCTCAGGTGCTATTTGTTTTAACGCTAAGGCTGCTCTAAGTTGTTCAATTGTCAATGAATCTAGCATTTTTTGTAACAGATCATCTTCAGCTTCTTCAGTGGGTGGTTTAGCACTTTCTTCTGCTGCTTCAGCTGGGATGTTTTGCGGGGAGGCATGATAGGTGCCTTCTCCAGTTGCTACAATGCGCATCTCATTAACTTCTTCTTCTGTCTCTTCAGATTTATCTTCAGCAGCATCTTTCATAGATTCTTCCTTATCTCCGTCTTTATCAATATCGATAAAGTCAGGTTTTTCATTCTCATTAAGTTTGTCGAGATTCATGGAGAATCCCCAACGTTCGTTTAATAAGCCATTAAGTTCTTTGTTTTTCCATTTTTTCGTTGACATTTTGCGTATTCTCCTTTCGTAAAAAATATCTTTGTTTTTAGATTTGTATTGATCTTCCCAATCTCTGAAACACATATTACCTTCTAAATAGGCTTCTTCTTCCATTTTTCTCAAATGTGGGTCTTTTTGAGCGTAACCTTCACCAGCAATGCGTTTGTTATTAAACATACCACGTTCATTTTGAAAATGGTGCACCAATTCATGAGCGATGGAACGCATTATGTCTTTTGGGTGACGTTCATCAACATAAATAGTTACTTCCATAGACGATGGGTCATAATGAGCTGTTTTTCCCAACATTGAATGATTAGTTTGATCGGAGACAAAGTTGATAGAGGGGGGTTTTTTAAAACCAAACTTATCCTTTGCAAAACCATAAAGGTTTCTCACCAATGGTTTCATCTCAGAGATGTCGTATTCAGAGTTATTATGTATTTTACAAGACATATATTAATTAGTCTCCACTTTGTGTATTTTGTGTAATAAAACAGGTATTGTCATTCCAGTTGTGTTTTCTAAAATCATGGCATAGTGAACTTCCCGTATAGTCTTTAGATTTTCGTTTCTTTTCTTAAAGTTTACTATAATGCCCCATTGTTCTTTATAATATTCATCATAATTGCTATCTCTGATGATGGTTCTCCATCGAACATAGTCGCCAATCTTAAATTTATCCAAATATATCTCGCCTAGGCTCATCTTTCGCCCCTTAAAATAGTGTGTTTTTAGGCTCATTTAGGACCTATTTTGCTCAAAATAACTAGTAAAATTACTATTATTGTGGGTTCAAAGCCTATAAAATAGTAAAATATCATAAAAAATACCACAGAGAGAGCGAAAATCAACTGTTTTTCAACGAATTCGGTCATTAATTCCACCCAACGAGCTCAATTTCTTCCTTTGGTACCAACAAAACCACTCCAGTGTTGAATCTATAGTGAGAATATACCCTCAAACACCCTTTTTTGTCTGGTTTTTGAGAGATTAAGTAGTATTCAGCGGACCTTGGTACCAAAACTGGCTTCTTATCACTCATAGAATAGTAATATCCATGTCCTTTTCCCTTGATTACTACCTGTGGGAAGGGGTTTCCTTTAGAATCTTTGATAAATTTGGCCAAAGTATCAGCATATAGTGAGTTTTTATCCTCTTGGGTCATCTTTCTACTCAAATCGTCTTGTGAAATCCCTGATAATGATGAAACCATCTTCTTCAAGGCATCATCAATGGCGGAATTAGCTCTACTTGGTTCTGTTACACCCAATATTTTTGACAATTTTGACCTTAATACTTTTTTTTTACGCTCTTTTTCCTCTAAAACACCGAAATCAGGTGGAGCAGCCTTGCCTTTCGTCATTTTTGGACGTGTATGACCCTTGCCTCCACCAGTACTTTTGTTATTCCCGAGGCCTATAAGCTTCTTTTTCATCCTTGCCCATGACTTTGACTGCGATGGGAGGTATTTTCCTTCCATAATCTCTGGATTATCTATATTATCAAGGTAAAATTGGATAGCAATCATGGCTACTTCGGTCATATTTGCTGTATATATGTGCAAATCATCCTCTTGAACCCATATAAACTCCGAATTCTCATGAAATTCTTGTACAAAGAGGTCAACAGGAGGCTCTTCAACAGCATAATCTGTCCATAATATGTACATATCCATCTCTCTATCCTTCCAAGTGTGCTTATATTTGTGAATTAGCCTTGATTGAGGTACAATTAGGCCCGTTTCTTCTGCAACTTCCCGTTCATAACCATCAGCAATGCCCTTTAAACCACGTTCTTCTTCAATATTCTTGATATGACCACCCGGAATGTCCCATTTAGTGCCCTCATCGGTCCTTTTAAGTAACAAAATGCTACCATGTAGGTCTGTTATGATGCCTTTTACCACAATATCCGAGTCTTTATAGGCTTCTAGGGATGATTTGACCTCAATTCCGTATCTTTGGCACTCTAATATCTCTTCCATGCTGTCATCATGGTGTAAATCAATACCCAATTGTCTCAAAGTCTTTGCTTTTAGGTCTCCTTCGGTATAGTGAACCCTTACTGAGGGGAATATATGGGTCAAATTGAGCAATTTGATGTGATAAGGTACTGATTCTTCTGGATAATATTGTTCTAGAGACCTTTTTCTTGAGGTAACGATGTATAATTCAGCTCCCTGAAGGTAATATTCTTTAATTTTCTCAATATAAGTCTGATTATACTCTTGAAAACGATACAAAGGCAGATCAGAGTCCGTTTCTGAGTCTATCATGTAACTCATTGCTATTGTATTGTCCCAATCAAACGATATTTTTTTATTTTTCACTTGACATCCTCCTAGATTCGTGTTATAATATTATTATAAATAGTTTTTTGTTTCATTCCACTGCAACAATTACAATATAACATACTTGGGAGGGTTTGTCAAATGAATTCTGAATCTTTTTTCTTTTATATATTTTCTTTTAATTAAGATTAATAATACAATCAATAATAATCCTTATAATATATTAATAATTAAATTATAATTTCTATAATCTAATAAATTACTGATTATTATTCTGTAAATTTCTCAATCTTTCTTCAGCATACTTTTCACGCATAGTTATTAAACCAGCATCTAGTTTTTCTAATGCTTTTTCTAACATTGCATGTTGTAATTGAAGCTTATCTATAACTTTATCTTGTAAACGTCTCTCTTCTTCTTTTGCATCCTTTCGAGTTTGATAATTAGCATACAAAAGTGAAGCAGTCCAGAGACCTAAAGGTCCATACTGGGCTAATGATTCAATTAAAATCTCCATATCTCATAAAACCTCCGTGTTTTATATAAATAGTATAAAAATATACCAAGTGGCTCAAGACATAGGTGACGAAAAAATTCTCTTTCAACTAGAACCAACTGTTCTATTTAAGATTTGGTCAAGTTTCCTCTTCTCTCAGTGATTTATTTTTTATTTTTATCTTTATTTTTTTTGTATCATCACGTTTTCCATCACCACCACCATCACCACCGGCATCTCCATCGTCATATACGCCCCATCCCCAATAAGAAGCCCGTTTTGGACTTCGTTTTTTCTTTTTTCGCTTCTTTCGCTTCTTTTTCTTCCTTTCTTCAACAACTTCCGAGCGAGGTTTGAATAATCCGAGGTCAACAATGACAATATCTTGAGTATATTCACGAATCATAATATTACCTTCATGCATGTCTCTTCCAGCAAGCCCCGTTAAAGCCTCTAGCTCTTCGATAGCGGCACGAATAGACTCTGCCTCTCCTATGGAGTCTCCTATCTCTGCATCAGCTCCTCCTCGGTCTATTCTGGCCATTTCTGGACGGTTATGAACACCAATAGCGGAACCTTTACGAAGAAAATCAGTCCAAGCCATAGCAATACCAATATTATGTTGGTAATATTGCATCATATCTTCTTCTTTTATGATTTCCATGAGCTTGATGATGAATACCAAGAGACCGGGATTAGTAAGATATTCTTTTTTTAACTCTCCAAGACCATCCAAGAAAGCATCTCGTGCCGTATACATAAAAACATCGTTCATTCGGTTCAATATTTTATAATATAGTTCGTCATCCTTACCAGCCACGAATGCCGGTATCTGCAAATATGGAAGATGGGATAATTCTCCCTTTGCTCTTTGAACAATCTCCGGTTTTTTCGTTGGAACTTCATTACCTTCATGGTCTATCATTTCATTGGGAATGCCCGAGAGCAATTTATCAATAATTTTATTTCTTGATGTATCATTTGTAAGATAGGTATACATTCTTCTACGGATATCCTTATAGACGCCTTGCTCAATTGTATCTCCGGTTGGAGCCACAAGACCTTCACGTCCTTGAAAGATATCTTGAACCAAATTCATCTTGACACCTTTGTTTGTCAAGAGTTCCATTGTGATAAAACCATATCTATCCTCTACAAACATAGAAAATACATTTGGAAAATGTTTTGCAACCAATTCACTTTGCTCTCTTGCTTGTTGAACGACCTTATAGTTGTCCATTTCTCTATTCATAGCCATGTCACCAATACCACCTTCGTGCATTACTTTAACAGCGACTTCGTTTCCTTCGGGATTTACAACTTTGAATACGCTACCATACATTCCACTGCCGAGTTCAACTATATTACTGATATCGAACCCTCTTTTCTCAAGTATAATTTCATATTTCTTCTTTGTCTGCATTCTAGGAGGTGGCATCCTTCTCCTTGGAGCCTTTGGTGGAAGTGTTTCATCACCAGTGACACTATCTGCATCCGAACCGATCATTTGATCGAGGGCATCTGTGAAAGAACCCTCGTTTAATTTTTTCTTTATCTTTATCTTCATACAATATTCCTCTGGAATAAATAGTGTATTCTATTGGTAATTGTATACAACTTCAATAAGAGATTCTTCAGGCGGAATAATAATAAAGGTTACCGTGTTGGTAACAGAATCATATGTCCAGTCAGGCCAAACAAAACCATCAACAAAGACCTCTATATGAGTAGCAGAGACCGGAACATGATCAAGTACTATCTCTTCAACCAATTGTAGTTGGCTTGAAGCTTGATCAACACCATGGGTCCAATCATCAGCACAAATATCTATGATGATCCCGCCAAAATGGTTAGCAACATCCATGTAATCAGTGCCAACATCCAGAGATGGGTTAAACTGACCGGGACACTCACTTACAGAAATATCTTGATTAACAATAGCGGTCACATAAACAGTTTCACGCATTGCTTGAATCCAAGAAATAAAAGCATTTGAATTATTCACCGTTGAAGTTGGATGGCTATAATCGTTTTCATCCGAGACGAATACAACAAGCAGAGCCGCGTCATGTCTTAACCATTGCACAGCATCAACATTACCCATCATAAAATTATAAACAGATTCTAGACCACCTTCACGATGCCCTGAAATATTATTATTAAGGCTCGCCTGAGCGTCCATATCAGTATCGCCGGGTAACAAGGGGAATGAACTCATACTTGTTGAGACAACCCAGTCCGTTGACATTATCTCAAGCCTCCAATACACGTTAGTTGGTAAAGCAGCCATCATTTGAGTCACACCAGCTACGACGCTAGGCATATCATTCATCATGGAGCCGGATGGGTCCACCACCCAAAGGATATCGATACCATTGGCCAGTTTTGGCTGTAGAACCGACTGTACCCAGAGAGGATACTGTTCAGGAACTTCGACCTCCACTTCGACTTCGACTTCGACCTCAACTTCGACCTCAACTTCGACGTATGCTGTATCGTACACTACTACTTCGACCTCCTTGATAACCTCATGAGTAAACCCTTGGTCCGAGAAACATCCAAGAATAAAAAATAATAATGCAAACATAAGCAACCCCTCCAAGAGTAACTATTAGTCAGATTTCAGTTCGGCAATGGTCTGTTGCATTAATTGCAGAGACCACCCACGAATCTTATACCGAATAACCATGTCCTCATCGACGATAATAAACCCCGGAAGACCAGTAATATCTGGACCATCTTCAGCATTACCATCCAAGATGTATGTTCCAGCTCTTAATACCTTATCTTCGGGTAAACGGAAAGCGCTTGCCCAACGTTCGATGTCTTCTTGGTTTGGAGTGATCCCATATTGATTCTCAAGCATAACAGAGAGAAAGATAATATCTTCATCAATATAACTTTCTGATTGTTCAGCTGCCTTACGACAATAATTGCACCACTCGGCGAAATATTCGATAACAACAATACTTCCATAGTAATCATATAGAGTGGTTGTTGTGTCCAAAACGTTTGCATATGTGAAGTTACATATGTGCTCGTTTTCTTTATACGAACACTCCTCCCAATATATTGGGTCGGGCTCTTCAATAACCAACTCAGCGCTGTCCAGCGGCGCCTTATCTGGTGTGCAACCAAACAAACTTAAAAAAAATAACATAATAGCTCCTATAAAGTAACTATGTTACCATTAGGTTATTTCACGCCAAAAATTTATACCCTCTCTACCGGAATATCCCACGTAATTTGACTACGAACGGTTTCAATATTAATTCCACCCATTCTCTTAAGGAGTCCCGCATAGATTCTAACACGCCGTAGGTCACCTTGAAACTCACGTTGAGCACTACCATAAAACTGTTCTATTTGCGAAAATTTGTCATCGGCATACGTTGGACGCACTTCAAATGCGAAGTGTTTAACAATGGCCGCAATCGTCATGTAGACTTTGAGGTCCATCTCACCGGTTAGTCCATAAGCATATATGCTATCGGTATGAAAGTCAACATCCCACATCATATCATCATCTTCAAAACCGCGAATCTCGACCGTGTATTCATATGGTTGACTATCGGGAGTTTTTTGTGCAACAAAGCGATATTCAGCTCCAGCATAGTCATGTTCTTCATCCTTTTTCTTGAGCTTGAAGTCATACACATCGGATGTGTCGAACAACTCGGTAAGGAGAGACTCTTCAATCATTTCAAGCAATATTTGCTTTGTAAGCTTCATAAGTATTTCTCAAAATTTGCGTTAAGCATATCGCTAATTATTTTTTGAAGAAAAGCTTGAACTTCTCTTTTTTCATAGCCTGCTTCATTGGCAATCTTGAATGCATCGCCTAAAAGACCTAGTTTGTTATAACCAAGATCAATTGCATCAATCATCTCTAAGGCCTGTGTTGCGCTTTCGACATCCGTTGTTAAAAGTACCAGCAGTTTTTCTCTTTGATCTTTGTCGAGTTCATACTGTTCTTGGATAAGTTTATATAATGTTTGTTTTGTTAGTTTCATAACTTTATACCTCTTGGTATAAATAGTAGCTTAATCGAGGTTTGGGGGAAATTTTTTGCTGTGTATTTTTTAGGCCACGTGGTATATGTTTTTTATGCTATTTGGTATATCCGTTTTATGCCAAGTGGTATAAGTTGATATCTGGGAAATTTCGGTGGGTGTATTCAACGTATCTGGCCGCGGCCGCCGAAAACCAAGGTTCTAAGTACTTATTCGTCGGTTCCCTCGGTGGGAGAGGGAGGGGGATCCCCCCTTATTCTTCATCAATAAATTCGATAAACATTAATGTTAAAAACATTGTATTGATAAAGAACAGGACGAATCCACAGGTGATAAACGGTTCAATAGGCATACTACTCCTCAAGTGGTGTGATAGATGAAATGATCTCATTGATAAGTTCTTCAAGTAACGAGATCTCAAGTTCAGATTGTCCATAGACCTCATGAATAGAATTCACTTGCTCAAGTTGTTTGATAAGAGTGTGAAGAGCAAATGATCGGGCTAAGTTAACTGCGTTAATGGTAGTTGGTAATGGTTCCATGGTATTTCTCCGGTGGTGAGGGGGTTAAGGGGTAGTAGTGGTCTATGACCAAGACTTTTTAGGGAATGTTCTAGCGATCTCTTTAGCCGTTGCCCAGTTGTGGACACGCTCAACACGACCTGTCAATGTCCAAGTGATCGCAGGAGTGTAGCCTAAGCCACCAGTTAAACAACCATAATGTTCTTCAAGGGTGATCTGTTTTGGAACAGGGATAAGATGGGCTTGAACACCTTGATCGACACAGTGAGCAAGGGCAGTTTGAAGGTTGTGGCAGTCGGTTCGATCACCTGTTTCATTGTTAATGACATAGTAAGCACCTTGGAAGACAGGTGATCGATAGATAGAGTAATTTGACATATTGGTTATCCTTTGGATAGTTTTGTTTGGGGATTGAATAGTTTTGATCGGGCTGATTGGTTCGGGTGTTTTCAGCAATAACCCAAAGTCTCGAATTTTCATTTGTTCGTTCCTTGTGAGAGAGGGAGTTGTTTATTCGTTATCAAGTTCTTCAGCGATTTCAGCCTTAATGAGGGCGATCTCTTCTTTATCCATTTTTTCTTCTTCTTGATCCATTTCATCATCCCAAATAGAGAGGATAAGATCTTCGATCTGAGTTGCACCCTCATTCAATCTACGGTTGAGATCAGCAAGTTTAGGATCTGAATGATTCTCATCAAATCTCTCATTGCAGAGATCCAGCAGTCTCTCGTAGGATTCAGCGATATGACGGTTCATAGCGTCATTGAGGGCTTTTCGTTGTTGGGTTGTCATGTGATATTGAGACATATTTTATTCCTTTGTTGTTTGGTTATACTATAATATAACATTTTTAACTGATGTTATCAACAGTGAAACGGACAGAATTTGACCGTTTTTAATATTTATCTTGACCATAAATGTTTGTTACACCCGATGGAAATCCAACGGTATCATATTGAGATGGAACAAGTACAAACTGTGCATAGTAGCGATCTTCTAAATCAGCAACGTCTTCTTCTTTGCATCTGAGGGTAGCATAGAGAGGTGCCCAACTTTCTAGGTATTTATGGGGGTATCGATTTATAGCAATGTGCATAGCATAGTCTAAACCCTTGAGTGCCACCTTAATGCTGGCGATCTCCTCTAAAAGGACGTTAAGAGCGGCTTGGTATTCTTGAAAGGTCATAAATGACTCCTTTGTTGTTTGGTTATACTATAATATAACATTTTTAAGTGGTGTTTTCAAATGGTAAACGGACAGAATTTGACCGTTATTCTTTTTCATCTATAAGAATGAAATCATAAAGATCAATAAGATCTTCCATTACAAGTTCTTCATTATAACCACCGATCTTATAACTGATGATGTAGAAGATTGAATCTATATTGTTTGGATCTTGACTCTCAAATATAACTCTATCGGTTGAACCAGTAACAGGATTGTGAAAAGTAATTTCTGTTGTTGATTCGCCAACCTTGTCAATAGAGTGGTCAGTGACGATGTTTTCACCAAGATCTTGACGAAAGGGGACGATAGTGTTGTAATAGTTGTTTGACATGAAAAACTCCTTTGTTTGTTTCATATATATAATATAACATTTTCGGGTGATGTTTGCAACAGTGAAACGGACATAAAATGTCCAACTAAATTATTTTCTATTCGCTAGCATTGGATCGACACCTTTAACTTTTCTGTATTCTACAACATGGTGATCAGGTCGACAGAGAGAGGATAGTTGAAGATACATAGCATGAATGCGATAGAGTGAATCGCTAATTCGCTTGTATTCACCTGTTTGAGCACTGGTCATTAAATGTCCGAATTGAATTCTCAATCTTGATTCAATATTGTTGAGGAAAGCACGATCAACCTTGAATTGCTCCCATCTGTCGCTCATAACGGACTTGAGTGCATTGGGACTTTGAGGATATGGAGCATAGCGACTAACTACCTCGTTGTCGTAGTTTATTCCAGCATACTCTGATTCGAACCTCGTGAGGGCTTTGGCATAGGCTGTTTCTACTCTCTTCATGAAAGCAGGCATATGACGATCTTTTTCGGCTTGTGAATCGGCATTGTCTTCATATCGGAAGACACGACCACAATGGGGCTTACCGTACGCATATTCGCTATACTCGTACTTGTAGCCGTTACGGTACTTGCAGACCGTCTGTAACTTAGTCATTCGCTCTCTCATAAAAGGTGCTCGGAAAGGGGTGATTGTGATGATGAAATTTTTCATAGAATACTCCTTGTTTTTGTTCTATACTATAATATAACAAATTCGAGAGGTGATCGCAAACTCCAAACGGACATAATTTGACCGGAGGCGGAGCCGCACGTTTCGGGGTTGATCCGCTTCCTCGAAGCCGTCATAGCCGGCGTCCTTCGGTCGGTGTTCCCTCTATCGAAATGTAAAGTAATTTGAAAATAAAAAAAATGATCGCCCGATCATCGGCATTCATTAAACCTACGGGCGATCCAAATAAATGGAGGTTTATTTTAAAGTGTTGTATTTCAACCCAGTACAACCTGTTTGTTGATCAACAGGATCGGGTCGTACCTCTCGCATAACTGAGACATTCGGATCTTCACCTTTAGGCTTGATCTCGGTATAGTCGAACTCGTCTTCTGCTATGTAATAGAGGACATAAACTCGTTGGTATAATTCGTTTGCTAAGTCTTTAGCGTCTCGACAAGTCGATGAAAGTGTGTTGTCTGTATCGTAATTCATGGGGCGATCCTTATTGGTTAACTGTGGTAGAGTCGATGATCTCAATCTCTGAGTCTACAACCACGACAGTGGCGATAGGCTTTGAATCTGCTTTGGCTTTGAAACAGCCTGCAAGAGGAGAGATAAGAAGAAAGGGAATAATTTTAATGAATGTTTTCATGGGTGATCTCCAGTGATCGGGTTGTGTATAGGGGGGTATAGTAGGGTAGTAGGTTATTGATTGAATAAGGTGTTATCGGTTGATCGTACAATTCGTGGGTGATACTCGGTTATTCTCTTGAGTAGTGCAACATGTTGTGAGGTGGTGTTCGAGACAAAGCCCAATCCAGTTGCCATATGGTCATGTATGAGGAGTCCGATAAATCCCTCCTCTGAGCGATCAACATACTCACCTATGAGGAGGTTGTAAGAGTATATCTTGTCTCCAATGAATGTTAATGCACCGGTGAAATTCTTGCCCATGTCGGCTCCTGTTGCTGATCGGTTAGTGAATGCTTTGATAAGATCTTCGTTTTTCATGTTGAACTCCTTAGTTCGTTTGTTTCATATATATAATATAACCGGTTGTAGTTGATTTGTAAAGGACAGAATTTGTCCGTTTAGTAATTTCTGTCGTCACAGTTGGGGTGTGCAAGGTAACAAAGATCGTCTCCATCCCATACATAGTGTGCATTGTCGTTACCGAGGATATCTGCGAGTTGATCCTTCGTGAGGTAGTCATAGGCTTGTCTATCCTGTTGCTCTTGATAGCACACTATAAGGAGGTATTGAAGATCCTCTATGGTTCTGCCAACCCATGGAAGGGTTAATGTTTCTTTGTGGCTCCTACAGTACTCTATCGTTTGGTTGAGTTGTTCGTCTGTGAGGTCGGTTATGAGGTCTTGGAGGTTAGTTTGTAGTGAGTAACGCATTGTTTGAACTCCTTGGTTCGGTTTGAATATAATAGTAATGTAATTCGTTTGGAGGGATCTGTCAAATCTTTTCTGTTGCTTTTTCGGTCATTTTTTGACCGGTTTGCAAATACTATATCGAAATGTCAATTAAATCCCCCGATATCGAAATGTAAAGTAATTTTCTTATGCCAAATGGTATATTTATATACCAAATGTCAAGACTTTTATGCCATGTAAACCTACGGTTTAAGCCATTTAAACGGCAAGTTTAGTCGATTCGCTCTAGGAGTTGCTTGAAACTGTGTCAAGACTTTTTCTCCCTTACGCATATACCTGCGTTAATCATGTGCATAGCCGTTCTGCCGTACCAACCTTGCAACTGCCATACAAGTCCTGTGTCTATGAGGTACTGAAAGGACTCCACGAAGAACTCGTCACTGTGATAGTCCTCTATGTACATGATCGCCTGACTTGCGTTTGTAATGCGAGGAAACAGGGATTGTTGTGAATTTTTGTCTTTATTTTGGTTGCTCATGGTCGTTTCCTTTAAGTGGGTGATAGTTAGGGGTGAGAGGGGTCTGATACCGTATTTACAAGCGACTACAAGCGAATACAGGCATAACCCCCAAGATGTGCCTACAGGCTCTTGATGACCGTATGAGGGCTTTCGGGTTGCCCCATAGGGGTAGGGTAGTAGGTGGGTAGGGCAATCCATTGTCCTGTGGTGTTGTGATACCTTTGAGTTTTAGTACATTGTATCCTGTAGTATCCCTCTCTTATCTCTATTACAATACAGAGAGTTTTTTCTTGAGTTCCCTCTTCAACTGCTTTAGACATTGGGTACTCTACTAGATCCCCTACCTTGTATTTGTCCTTTGGGAATGTAAACTTTTTTTTCATTGTGTCTCCGAGGTTGCAAGGGTTAACCATCGCTTTACTGCGACATATCGTTCGCCTGTTGTAATGCTTTCTAGTATGTATTGTTTGACTTGATAAGGTTTCTGAGTTACCATTATGATCAAACAGAGGATTGGGGTTGGGCTACATGTTCTTGGGTATCCCACCAAGTCTCCAATCTTAAATTCTTTTTCCATGTTATCTCCTGTCATCGGGGTCTGAACATTTTATGTTATAAGTGTACCCCTCTTTACTCATCTGTGGTTTCATACAGAATGTCACAAATGATTGAGCATTTTTGAGTTCATCAAATAGCCAGTATCGTGTTAGTTGGCTTGATGGGTTGTACTCTTCTAAAATATAAATTCTCATTGTGTCTCCAGTGTTTGTTTGATATCTATAATATAACCAGTTGGTTTGGATTTGTAAAGGTCATTTTTTGTCCGTTTCGATCTTTGTGATGTTCTTGAGGGTTATCCATGCTTTTGTCATTCCACTGTTGGCTGTCCAACCCTCGATCAATACATATACACCCAAGTGTTCTCTGTCTGAGTGCTTATCAAGATCCACAACTATTCCTAGTTCGGGGTGATCGGGCAATATTCTAACCTCCACCAAATCTCCCACTTTTAAATCTTCCTTCTCTTCTTTACTCATTGCCAACTCTCTTAAAGTGTGTGAAATGGTTGGTCTGTAAGACCTCGCCTGTGACTATATGTTGTAACCTGTATCGGGTCACTTTCGTATATTGCCAAGCCCACTTGTCTATGATGATCCACATGTTGTGCTTGTCTAGCCCAAACCAAACGAGATCACCTACCTCAAAGGATTTTTCCATGTTCTCTCCTTATGCAAGTTCTCCCAGTTCTGCTCTGTGTATAAGTATACCTTGCACCTGTTTTCCATTCTGTGAGTATCGTACTTTGGGATAAAGATCCTGTGGTTATTCCATATCTGTCGATTGACCCTTGTTATTATCCCCATAACTAACTCTATCTCATTATCTTCTTGTCTCCACATCTGAAATATCACAAGAGTTCCTATATCTAAAAATGGTTGCATTTGTTCTCCGTTGTTGCTTATACTAGTAATATAACAAGGTGGTTGGGTTTTGTAAAGGACAAATTATGTCCGTTATATATCAAGTCTCTCTAGGTATGGTTCTTTTGTCCATAATTTCTTTCCTGTCTCCACTATTATGAAATAATACCTCACAAAGCCCTCTACAACCTTTATCTCCTCAATAAGAACTAGTACCTTGTCTCTCTTTCCCCCATAAGGGTTTGTGTATGAGGGGTTCTTAAACCAAGCCAAATCTCCCACTTTCATGCTCTCTCCAAGTATTTTGATGGTTGCCAATATACTGTGCCATCAACCACACACTTTAACTTTACTGCATTGTTTGGACTTGCTGACATTACCTCCACGACAAGGAATAAACCCTCTATGTCATGATAACTTTGATCATATCTCACTAAATCACCTATCTGCATATCTACTCCCAAGTCTCAAGAATTTGCATGTGTAGACCCCAACAATGTTGTAGGTAGTATAGCCGACTATCATTGACTAGCTGATACTTGTCTTCCTCTTTGTTGTGAATGAGATACCACACATCATCAAACTCTTGATCGTAAGCCCAAGTCCTTGCTTGTTCTATGGTTCTGTATCGTGGTGAATATTTTGATCTTTTCAACATAGTGTTCTCCGTTGTTTGGTTATACTAGTAATATAACAAGGTCTGTTTATTTTGTAAAGGACAAATTATGTCCGACTTTCTCTCACCCATTCATTTCCTTGCTTGACCTTTATCTCCGTTAGTCTCTCGTATGTTCTTGACTTGTAACGGATATAGTCGAATAATTCATCTCTTGTTCCTGTGAACACTATGAGCCTTGTCTCTCCTGCATAGCGACATATCTTGTTAGGTGGTGTTTCTAGTTTGAATAAATATGTTGTCATAGTGACCTCCGTTTGATTGATGTATATAATATAATGGGTTGGTTGAATATTGTAAAGGACAAATTATGTCCGTTTTAATCTTCCTCTGTGGTAAAGGGCAAATCCTGTCCATCTGTCATGTGAACAATAAATATCTTTCCCTCTATCTTTCTCACTACACCGACCCTTTTTTCGAACCTCACAATGTCTCCCACCTGCTTTGTTGGATCGTCCAATGGAAACAAGCCCTTGTCAAGGCATGTTTGGAATAGACTGTCTCCTTGCCAATGGTTTACACACTCCACAACCTTGTATCCCATTATCTTATGAACCTGTTGGATCAAATGTATATCCTCTGTTTCTATTACCTTGTTGAAAAAGTCCGTTATGAGCATAGAGTCAAATAGGTTCTCCTTATTTGTGCTTACCAAGGAACTTGCCTTGGCTATTGTTTGTTTAGCGTCCATAGTGACCTCTGTTTGTTTGATATATATAATATAACCAGTTGGGTTGAATTTGTAAAGGTCAAATTATGTCCGTTTCTTCTATCTCTCGTGTAGCACCCACTTGTATCTGACATTTTATTCCTGTGGCTACGACCACCACAGGCAACCAACCCTCATATCCGTAATGGTCTGCCGTAACCATTACCAAGACCATTTTAGATCCCCATTCGGTTCGCCATAGTCTCAATTGTCCTTTACTGAATTTCATCTTGTCTCCACTGTCTTTAGGTATCCTATCCATACACCACAGATCTGATCGCCTGTTCTCAATACCATGACCTTGTGAACATTGTGGTAGATGGACAAGATCACCACTAATTCGTCCGTATATCTCAGCCCATGGGGGTTGGCATATCTTCTCAGTTCTCCGATCTTCATTGTTGATCCCTAATGTTGTTTCATGTCTCTTACGAGTATGAGGTGGTTCTCTTTACAAAGTATTTTTTTCTTATGAGAATGTTTCCCATTTATGAATGATACCCAGTAGTGCTGTTCTTTACCTGTTCGGTAACCAAACCTTTCGACTATCACACCATATTCTACCTCTATTGAATTCTCTTTCGTTGCGTATCTCCATGTGACTAGGTCACCCACTCTCCATGTGACTAGGTCACCCACTTTCATCGCCTACCCCACCCACCCTTTAGGGTAGTAGCACCTGTCTTACGGAACTCTGCGACTTGCTTTATTCTCTTCTTTGCTTTCTTCCAATCTCCGTTGGTGGGCAAATAACCTTGATCACACCTCCAATTGTCGTCTTTGAGATACTCTTCAGCCTCATCTACTGTAAGTCCTTGTCTCACCAGTTTGTTCAGATCTCTGATAAGGTTCGCACACTTGGGGGTCATGGTGGCTCGTTGGTTTCTATTGATTCTCATAGTGAACTCCTGTTCGTTTGAATGTATAAGTAATATAACAAGGTCTGTTTATATTGTAAAGGTCAAAAAATGTCCGTTTTCTATTCTTCGTAGGCAGAGAGCCATAGCACACCTATAAACTCACACTCACCACTGGGGAAAAGCACCTGATAGGTCATCTCACCTGTTGTTGTGCTGAGGACAGTGTTTGAGATCATACCAAGTGAACCAAAGCCTGAGCCAAATATCTTTACCAAGTCTCCGATCTTAAATTCTTTTATCATACTCACCTCTGTGTTGTTGATGTTTATAATATAATAGGTTGAAGAAAGATTGTAAAGGACAAATTATGTCCGAAAGCGAACACACCCCTTGGTAGGGGTGGTCGGGAGTAGATCTTATTGACCTGCCGTTAGAATGCTGACGATAAAGTCTTGCACAGAGCCAGTTTTAGTCTGTAAACCATGCAACCTAGCGACATTCTTGGTCGCTTGAGAGCCTGATCCCATAGCCTGCCATAAGGTCATAGCAATCTCAGATGGGAGAGTCACAAAGTATTCTGCGAGGTTCTGCAACTGGTTGTTGGACAGCTCTGTATCAAAGCACTCTTTAGCCTTGAACTTTTCAATAAGACTGTTGTGGTCGTTGATCTTGAACTTTTCAGTCAAGTTCACCTTACCCTCGTCAAGAATTTGTTCGGGAGTCACAACCTTTGAGTAGTTCTTGACATAGTCGTTCAGAGCCATAGCACCCTCAAAGCCGATAAAGGAATGGGCAAGGTGGTATAGGGTAGGACTATGCTTGACCTCACCAACACTTAATAGTGCGTTAGAGAGTCTTTCCCAAGACCTACGACTAGGATAAATCTTATTAGGCTCGAAAGTGTCCTTATGCTCAAGATGTTGATGGTTATGGTTGATAAAATCCCATACCTCGTCAATAACATTACCTTTAGCCCACTCTAACCAATCTTCAACCGTAGGTTCTACATCAAAGACAGTATAGCGATCAAGTTCGGCTGGATCGAACTCGTTGACTTGGTATTCAGCTCCATGCTTACCACCATTGACACAAGCAAAGATAAGGGTGTCGGGGTGGAGTTTGTGACCTGCGATCTTGCGACTATCACAAAGTTCAAAGATACCTTGTCGTACCTCTAGGGTAGCACGATCAACCTCGTCAAGGAACAAGACAACAGGGGTTCTACATGCCGTATCAAGCCATTCGGGTGCTAACCAAGCCGTAACATTCCCATCAATCTTGGGGAGTCCGAGCAAGTCTCCCTCTGTCATTTGGCTCGCTCTTCGCTCTACAACAGGTAAGCCAAGGGCTTTTGCTTGCTGATAGACAACGGTGGACTTGCCGATACCATGTCTACCTCGTAGCAAGACAGGGAATCTTGACTCAAAGACATGTGGGAGGATAGTGAATAGGGTTTTGTAATCAATAGACATAAGAGTCTCCAAAGGTTGTGGCTATAAAGCCAAGTTAGTTTGTTTGTTTGTTTGATGTATATAATATAACTAGGTGTGAATAATTTGTCTAGGACATTTTTTGTCCGTTTTGGTTTTAGGTTATTTCGCTCCTTTGATCTTGAACCCTACAGTTGGCTTTTCCTCACCCTCTTTAGGTTCGGGTTTTCCACCACCACCATCTCCTAGCATACCTGCTAACAGGCTCATAGGGATAGGCATACCTCCACCACTTGGGCTTGGGGGTGGGGCTAAGGCTCTAAGAACCTTGCTTAGGAATTCATCTGATACAGATAACTGTATTGTGATATTGTTGTTGTCTTTAGTGTCCATGATAGACTCCTTGTTGTTGAATGTATTGATAATATAATAGGTTGGTTGAAGATTGTAAAGGACAAATTATGTCCGTCTTAGTATCAACTCTCTGAAAAAGAACCTTGTTGGAGCATTTCCATTTGGAATGTTGATCCATTGTATCAGTATGGGATACTTTTTCTGCCGATGTGATGATACACAGATGATCAAGCCTATTTCGTTTCCATCAAAATGTTTATTGGAATTCTGTTCTGTGCTTTTTCCATATGAGGATAACTGTACGAGATCTCCTACTCTAAATTTGCCTTTCTTCCCCTCATGTTCTCTATATTTCCATTTCTGTGTCATTTTGAAACTCCTTTTGCTTGCTTTGATGTTTATAATATAACAAGTTGTGAAATATTGTAAAGGACAGATTATGTCCGTTTTATAATAAACTTATTGCCCACCCATACCCCACCTCATAAGGAGGTGTCACTCTGTCGGTACAGTTACATACTGATACCGATAACTTTTTCATTGGTCTGAAAGTATGGGTTCTTAGCATGTTGCTCTGTGGTGAACCATATTCTCTGACACTTTGATGGAATGGGCTTTGGGGCTTCCATATCTGTGAGGATAATATGACCATCAAAGCCACCACTATCATTCACAAACTTGGTTGGTGCATTGAAACATGTACCACCACAGAGTACTCTTTCCACCTGTCTCCTCTGTCCTTTCTTCCACACATAGACTTTAGACTCGTCTACTTGGGTGTCGAATGGGATCACAGTGAACTCAACCTGTTGGGCAAGCCCATTCAACTCAGAGAAGAAGGTCGATAACATCTGATCAGATACTGAGCCACTTTGGTCTATAGAGATAGCAATTTTAGCCGTCCTGTTGACCTTTTTACCTGCATGAATGTATGGATACCTAGGGTTCACCCTCCGTACCGTAGACCTCTTGTTCTGTCTCTGTGAGGTCTTGATAAAGTATCTGAGAACCTTTCGCCAATCGACCTTGGGAGTGATCATATCTATGATTCGCTCTCTCATGCCATTGGAGACATTTCCCCAACCCTGACCTTTGCTCTGCACCTCTTTAACTGCGTCCTCTACTGCTTGTCTCATTCGTTCTTGAGCCATTTGTCGGGTATCTTGATCTGCGTCACCCCAACCACTGTGATCGTCAAGTGAATCGGGCATACCATCACCCTCACCTTGTCCATCACCTTGTCCATCACCTTTTTGGTGCTTGGGATCAAATGCTCCCTCTTCATTCTCCTTGTCTTGGTTCAACTTGGAGTAATACCATTCAGCCGACATACCGACAGGATAGTCCTCAAAGCGATCTCTCGTAGGGAATAGACCCTGCTTTGGGAGTTCGTCCATCAAGTGAGAGTTGATAGCCAAATCTGTGGCTATATTCCACATCTTGGACATACCCTCTGGTGGTAGCCGACCTGTAACATGTTCAAAGATGATATGATACATTTCATGCATAAGAACACCAAGTTTTTCTCTGTCTGTGAGTTTGGCAAAGAAATTTGGGTTATAGATCATCTCGAATGTACCCGAACCCTCGTTCATCTTCACCCCTGCTGTGGGTATGGCTGTAGTGGAGGACTTGTGTATTCTGCGTGATAATGCTGCAAAAAACGGTTCTGCCTGTAACAGGCGATAAGTGTGTAGATCGAGATCAAATTTTAAGACCTCTTCTGTTGGTTTATTTGTTAGTTCATCTGACATTTTAATGCTCCTTGTTTGAATGATGTTTATAATATAACAAGTTATGAAATATTGTAAAGGACAAATTATGTCCGTTTTAAATGTTTGTCTATCATATCCCTTAACTCTTCAAATTCTTCCCAAGGATCGTTGGCAACCCAGTCGGCAAGTGCGTTGATCTCCATGATCTCTCTCAGTTGTTCTAAAAATTCTTTATCTGTCATTGTGTCTCCCTCGACATGCTTTCTTGTTTTGTTCTTTTTTACGATCCTTGTGTGCCCCTGCCTTACGGTTCTGTTCGATGTGCATTTGTTGGATAGGATTGCGTTTAGATGGTCGTTGTTTGTTTTTCTTTTTAGACATTGTTCTGTCCTCCGTTTATATCTATATTGTAACAAGTTGTGAGATATTGTAAAGGACAAAAAATGTCCGTTTATTCCTCAAAGGTATCAACTGGTAATAACATATCGAGTGTGGGGTTGATCATTTTAGTTATGAAAGGTCTGAAATGCATTGTCCACCTCCAAAATCTATTAGTGCCTTGGCAACCTATACCACGACCAAGTTCAACCCATTTAAGTTTTTCATATCTCCAGTTAAGTTGATCGGGGTGTCTTAGGATATATGTAGCCATATCTTTAGCCGAATAGTTATAGCCAACCCAATCTTCGCCATCTTTGGTTAGAATGGGTAGCCAACCCCTTACTCTTTTACTCTTGATATAACAGTACCCTGCTCTCCTATATATCGTATCCCCTTTGAGTTTGAGGTCATGTCTGTTTATCTTGCCCTCTCTCAATATCGCTTTTTGAAAGTGTGTTAAATCGTTGTTACTCATTGTGAATTCTCCTTATCTGTTGTCTTTTTATCTCGAATGTCTGATTGGCTCTATAGCCTGTTGTAAATTTTACTGTGTACCATGCGTGACCCTCGTATCTTTCAAATATACTAATGACCACACCTATGGGAGGGTCTGCCCACTCTAAGTCCTCTTTAATTTCCCAAGTCACCAAGTCACCTATACATATCATGACCCCTCCAACAATTCTTCAAGGGTTTGGTCGGGGTGTAGCATATGGGTAGCCACCCTAAGTAGGGATTCATATAGCTGATTGGTTAGCCAACTGTCATGGTTTATGCCCTTTGGTTTGCCAAGTGTTATATATACAAGGTTAGGCATATGTCTCTGTGACCATTTCCAATATTTGAGGAGATCTGTTGCATAGTCCTTTGGTCTGTGGTTGTACAGTACAAAATATCCTCCTATTCTTTCACCCACTATGAGTTTTTCAATTTTATCACCCCTCTCTAAGTAGACAAGTGTACCATCACACTTTAGTGATTTCCACCCTGTATAATAACATGGTATTCCCAATTTCCATTTTTCAGCAAAGTCCGAGTAATTTTTTGCTCTAATAAATTCAGTCATAATGACCTCCGTTGTTTTGATATATATAATATAATATGTTGTTGTAAATTTGTAAAGGACAAATTATGTCCGTTTAGTCCCAAAGACCCATTTGTCGGGCAATAGGAATGAGGTTCTCTCTGATAGGGCTAAGAATGTCTCTAGTAATTCTATTCTGATCCCATTTTTTCAAGACAAAGTTTACATCTTCACACTCACCATTTATCCATTCCTGTGGATATTCATATGTAGACTTGGTGACCAGTACGAGCCTTTGCTCTCCCCTACCATAATAATATCCCGAACCTGCAAGGGCTGATTCAACTGGGTTACCTGATAACATATCCCTCAGACTCAAAGGATTGTCTCTTCCTACGGCTGGGATTTTAATCTGTTGTCTCAAGTTATAGTCTTTTGCTATAGCAAAGACAGACAGGTTGCTTGGCAATTCAGATCCTATCAAGTACATCTTATCCTCGTAGTCATAGTTGCCACTATTGTAATTATAGCCTTTTGACTCTTTGTATTTGATAAGACTTGCCGGAGCAAAGCCCAATTCTACTGACTTTATAGCATAGATTGTTCGCCACACTCTGTTTGCTTTTGTCAGCAACTCTCTATCTTCTGTCATTACGGAGCAATTTCTCCGAGTATGCCCAGTACCACTACAGTACCCACACTTTCTTGTATCACTACTCTTTCTCTTGACCGATCTATTGGCTTTGAGTTCTATGTATTGCATAGCATAGTGTTGCCGATATGTTCTCTGAGAGAACAATAATTTCTTACCCTCCTCTGCTTGTTGGACAATGGTTGGACAACCTGTGATTGTGTGTGAGCCTTGACAGAATGTACAAGACGCTGAAGAGCGATAGTTTTTATCGGTTCTTATGTTAATAGCCATGATAGACTCCTTGTTGTTGAATATAATAGTAATATAATATGTTGGTTGAATATTGTAAAGGACAAATTATGTCCGTTTTATTTAGATCTGTGAATGGAAATGGTATACATAATGTCGGCTCTTGAACCATCTTGTTGCATAGAGTCCAAGACAAGTTCGGCTGTAGGCAAAAACCAATGATCGTATCCCGACAAAGACTCAGCACACTCCTTGGCTATCTTTAGTAACCTAAAGTTTCCCAGCTCTCTACCACAGGCTATATGGGTTAAAGCCCACCTGCCTTTGTTGTTCATTGAGCGATTAATCATAAATGGGTAGGAAATATAGTGTGTTTCTGTGTGGTTCATCCAACCATTCCCACCATAAACTCTGAATGTTCCTTTATTTTGTTTCCAAATCATGTTGTTCTCCTGTTGTTGGTGTTTATAATATAATATGTTGGTTAGAATTTGTCTAGGACATTTTTTGTCCAATTCTCAAAGATGTCCTAAACGAGGACTTATCCCTCACTACATCTTTCAACATCTTCCCCTCAAACCTCGCTATCTCGATCCAAGAGGTTATCTTGCCATGCTCGTCACTATTGAAGATCATAACGGAGTACCCATCGTCCCCCACACAGTAGTACCTCTTGTTGAGTTTGATGTGAGCCACGATCATGTTACTCTGTGTCTGAATTTGCATTATCTTGTACATCTTCGATCTCCTTGCGACACAGGTGGCACTTGCCTTGTATCATTCTGTTTCGGATCATTGGAACATATACACTAATTTCGCTTGGCTCAACACCAAGTGCATGAAAACTGCCCTTTACAGATGGATTGCCCCTCTGCATATCTGTGAGGATCTCCGTATATGTACCATCATTGTAGATGATCACATCACCTTTCCTTGGTGAATATTGTAAAATTTCCATTGGATTCATCATTTGTTTCTCCATTTGTTTGTGTAGTCGGGAGGACAATTTACCCATACGACTCTCCAACCTCGGAGTTCGTCATACATCACAGGCTTGCTATCATATCCCCTTGTATTATCATCATTAGTCTCTATATAAACGGCTATCACAGAGCCACCATCATCACTCTCTTTCCGTATATGGAAAGCATTATTTGTTAGGTCGGGTACTGCCCTAGTAAGGAAGACTATTGCGTCCTTTTCAGATAGTTTTTCCTTTGGATTCCAGTTCTGTTCATAAGCCATACTATACCTCTTTGGTTACAGTTATAAGTAGTTCCTCATTATCGTCATATCGTACACTCAATCCCTTGGGGAGGTATGCCCTGCCCTCTACTGCCTCTTTGAGGTAAGACTCAAGCATTTGTTGACTAAAGTTCGCTATAGCCAATGATGGGTAGAATTCTTCTAGTGTACCTGTCCATTCTCCCTCTATTCGGTACATACCTATCCACACCTTTTTAATAAAGCCTATGCCCTCGGCAAATGCGTCTGTCCAATTAAATATTCTCATGTTGTCTCCTTTGTTTCATATTTACAATCTAACTCGTTGTGTGTTTTTGTAAAGGACAGAATTTGTCCGTTTAAATAATATCGTAACATGGGGAATGAGTCTATCAAAGATAAAAGATATGTCCATTCCCCATGACAGTTGAATAAATGTTCTAACATATCACCTCCAATTCATCTAAATAAATAACTGTGCCATGGCAACCGTCAGTAAACAAGACATTACAGCAAGGTCTGCCCTCATCTTGGTATACTTTTGTGACAATACCAAGTTGTTTGTCCTCGTCTACCCAACTGTTTCCTAGCCTAACTAAAGTTCCTACTTGCATAATACCTCCATGCTCACCCTTATTACCCAAGACCTCTCACCATCTGCCCACAGGACAAACATTGATGTACCATCAAATTCCAACAATATGCCCAAATCTCCACCTCTATGTTGTACTAAATCACCTACTTGCATAGTTCCTCCATACTCACAAAAAAGTAATGATGATGTATGTTTGTTCTCAAATTCAAGCCCTCAAACATATTTCCAAGAACTTTGATAAGAACCACCACATCACCTACTTGTGGATAGGTATGGTCATTCTTTATTACTTTATATAATGTTCCTACTTGCATTTTTTACCTCTGTGTTGAAGATATTAGTATTATAACCTGTTGCGAAATATTGTAAAGGACAAATTATGTCCGTTTTGAGATCAAAGCCACCTCATCAGCACATAGCCACGATGTTTCATCGAAAAATTCAGCATCTTCTTCATTGAAACACCACTGAATTTTGATCCCTGTGTATCCAGTTCGTGCGTCAAGACCAACCTTGATCACAAGACCGATGAATGTTTCTCCATCTTCGGTAAACTCTATCAGATCACCTACTTGCATAGTACCTCCAACTCACACTCACTACACCAACGAGTCTCTATGACACCATCGCTAAAGTGAACAAGCCAGCGATCACAAGTTGACACACCTTGTTGGAGAGCGACACCTATGTATTCATACTCTATATGCTTTACTAAAGTTCCTACTCGCATAATACCTCCAAAGACCCATCTGATAGACCAAACAGTCTCATTTTCGTTTTAGGAAACAGAACCCACCAACCACCAAATGATCTAGGTTTCATTATTATACCTATACCATAGAAATCGGGATTGTGTCTCACTAGTGTTCCCACTCTCATTCTTCACCAAGAATGTCATATTTGATATAGTCTCTCGCTTGATCGATGTGTTTGAACTTTTGGAAAGTATCCACAGTGTCGATAGCACCATCGGAATGAGCCTTTCGGATAGTGTACATTCGGGGGTGTCTCACCCCACTAGTAGACACGAATTGCTCGGAGGTTATGAAATAACGACCCCCATATACACCCCTGTGGGTTTTGGAGTTAAAGAAATTCATAGTACCTTTGCTAAAGAAATGGTATCCACTCTCTCTGTTCGCTCTTTTTATCTCTGATATTGATGTAAACATATTGTTCTCCTGTTGTTGTAAATGTAATATAACTGGTTGTGTTTTTATTGTAAAGGACAAATTATGTCCGTTTCTATTTTCATTAGCATGCAAGGGTTGTACCCTACTACATTTTGGTTATGAATATTCACTACCCTTACACGACCATCACAAGAGCAAATGTCTGTTACAAGCCAAATCTCGTTGTTGAATCTTATGGTCATACCCGAATGTTGCTTGATATAAACCAAGTCTCCTACTTTTATTTGCATACTACCTCCAGTTCTGAGTCTATAAGATCGGTGCTGAATGACCCATCAAGCCACTGTACTGTGTAATACCCATCTATAGAACCTATGTTTGTGATAATGCCCATATAGCCATCTTTGTTTCCACATATCATTATATACCATACCAAATCTCCTACTTTCATCTGCATAATGCCTCCTAATACTTGTTAATGTATCTTGTTCTCAGAATATGTAAAGGACAAATTATGTCCGTTTTTTATAAAGACCCTCATGGACGATGTTTGTCCAGTGCATGATCTGTGTGGTGTCGTTGTCCACCCATTGAATTGTGACACCCCAAGGATTGTCTTGATCCATTTTTGTTATCAAACCAAGTCTACCTGTCCTCAATTGGATGATAAGATCTCCAACCTTGTAAACTAATTGTCGCATACTACCTCCAAATGCTCAGTGTACTCTAGTACGGTACGACCACTCCATGTCCACTGTATGTATATCATATTGTCAACGATCTTTCCATCTTCTAGGAGATAGTCCATGACTAATCCTATCCACTTATCTTCGGGAGGGGGTGTCGGGTTACCTGTCCAGTATGAATCCCAAGCAAGATCTTTGAGATAGTCTTCGTCAATATGTTCATTCTTTATTCTCACCAAGTCACCTATTTTCATTGATCACCTCCAAGAACCTTTCGTCCATAACTGTGTATTCTTCTCCACGAATAACAGAGTGAAACCATCTTACTCTCTTGTTGCGTCCTAAATCACTTATATCGACAATAATACCCACTACCCCTCTATATTCGGGGTAGATAAAGTCCAAACGATCACATACTCTAACTAAATCACCTATTCGCATAATACCTCCACATAATTTGTATGTTTGTGCCCATACTCGTAGTCCACGACCTCTCCATCAGCCCAGTTGACCGAAAAATGCCACTCGTCTGCTTTAAAAACAACCCCAAGACAACCATAGTCCTCGTCACTATGAGCTGTCCATATTACTAATGTTCCTATTCGCATATTACCTCCAGTTTTCTAATATCAAATTCAAATTGTTGCCCAGTATCTACTATGTTGATTACTACATTCCAAGCATTCCATTTGTCCACAATGATAGCCAGTTTCCCAACTTTACTTTGACTAAATGATTGTCGTATCCTTACTAAATCGCCTATTCGCATAGTACCTCCAAGTAATCCCCATATTCGGGGGTAGGGTGGGGCATGTGTCCCCATTGTACCATGTAGAGATTCGTTTCTTGGTTGACAAGGGTGTCCACCACCACTCCTAACCACTCCAGTTCTCTCATGTATTCGTCTGGAGCGTCCTCTTTCATATCCATAGAGATTGGACAGTGGGGGTCTATTCTTACCAATGTTCCTATTCGCATACTACCTCCAAATATTCTAAGTTTTCATTAAATTTGTTTCCTGTTGCTACCCATACGAATTTACCGTAACATTCTCCGAAAGTTCTTGCAAAGAACCCTGTGGCTATAGCCAACTCTCCACCTTTGGAGCAGTTCTTGTATCTCACTATATCGCCTATTCGCATAATACCTCCAAATAGTCTTTACCTGTCCAACAGGGTTCACTCTCGTCTATCCAAAGAACAAGAGTATCCCACAGACCTATTTTTTTTCGTATTTTCACAATGACACCCACTAACTTAGGGTATTCTTTGTGTCTTACCAAGTCTCCTATTTGCATAGTTCCTCCAATGGGATAAGATAGCCCTCTTTGATGTCGTAACCACAGACTAAAGCCTGATAGCCATCTGCAAACATGACCTCTGTATCGCAATTGTCATATTGAATTACAACTATGCCAAGTTCATATTCGCCATCGTCCTCGATCCAAATAACCAACTGTCCTTTGTTGAAAACCATGCTATCCTCCTTTGTTACTTATAATATAACCATTCCTAATATTATTGTCGAGGACATTTTTTGTCCACCATATATAATCTCGCCACGCATGGAGAACTATATCTTCGGGCAACCATGTTCTATACCTTGGATCGTCCACAGGTGCAATCTCCCAATACCATTGGTTTCTTGCGTCACTCCACTTGTTGGCTGTGATAATAAGGGCATTATCGCCTATCATTACCAAGTCTCCTATTCGCATAATACCTCCAAGTCAAATATGCTCAATATTGCCTCTGAATCGTCATTCCATATAACATGAAACCTCTCTCCACAAGCCATAACTCGTATGATAATACCGAACCTACTGTGTATGTCCATATACAGTTTGGGATTAAGCATTACCAACGATCCTACTTTCATAACAATTCTAAGTCCTCTTGATCTTCTAGGGTGTTCTCAAAGACACAGTTCTTACCGATCCAATGAACTCTCCAAGAGATATAGTCACAATGATGGGGGTGGTTATCGAGCTGATACACCACTTGTTCTATTATAACTCCAACAATGCCCATTTGCCACTTGCTCTTTACTAATGATCCTATTTTCATAGATTTCTCCTAAAATTAATTTGACAGATATAGTATAACAGGTTATGTTAATTTGTAAAGGTCAAAAAATGTCCAACTTTGTTTTTTCTTCCATCGTTGTTTTATACTTATATTATAATGAGTTGGTTGAAGAATGTAAAGGACAGAAATTGTCCGTTTCGACTTTAGTAAGCCAATTAGATGGCAAGGTGGAGATTCTTCCTGTACTTAGGGATAGAATATCAACCTCTGAGGTTGGATATATCTTTGTAATAATATACATGTATCCATTTCCACAGTATGTTACTAAGTCACCTATTTTCATTATTCACCTCCTGTTGTTACTAATAATATATCACAGGTGGAGATATTGTAAAGGACAAAAAATGTCCGTTTGAAACTCTCGCACATGTGATCCTTATAATTCAAGAGAGGATTTTCAGACAGTCACCACAAATAAACAGTGTCATAAACGGTGCTTTAGACCAAATACATTTGTAAGCACCTGTTGGAACATCTGTTCTTACCTCGGCAACAAGTCCGATCCCAAGATCGTGGCTCAGATGGGTTACTAAGTCTCCTATCGAAATGTCAAGTAATTTCATATTTCCTCCATCGAAATGTCAATTAAATATTTTTGAGGAAAATATTGAATTTTTCTCATTTTGAACTTTTCTTATAATGTTATTATAACACCTTAAAGTGATTCTGTCAAGAGAAAAAACGAAAAAAAGTGAAGCTTTTACATATACTCGGATTGCTTCGCACGAAGTCATCTATCTCTTTATAGCTATATTCATCAGATATTTCTTGTTGAAACTTTTCAAAGTATTCAATAGCTATTAGGCAGTCATCTAGACTCTTCATATCTTCTTTGCTCCAGAAACTACCATCCGGAAACGAGTGCTTCAAATCCAAATATTTAGACCAATAGGTCATAACCTGATCATCTAACCAAAGGAAATAAAGTATCTTTTGTTTCTTAGACCACTCAGGATTTATGAGACTATTGGTCTTTTTTTCGTCTTTGATGTGCACATTTGTTCCTCCCATCTTTCTTTGTTTGTTCTTGGCCTTGCTCACACAGGTGCATGGACTCGCGCAGGATCTCGGAAGAAGAAGAGGAGGGGGGTAGGGGGGTAGTAGGTGAAAAAACAATTTGGATTTTGTTTTCTTTAATTAATCTTTCCACAGTTTTGCAGCCAAGGATTGATACGACACCATCTACGTAATGGACTTCATAGTTTGCCCTCCAGTTGATGATATCTATGGAAACATCTAAGGTTCCCATTTCAATAACCCTTGTGACAACGCCTAGTTTGTCATTATCGTTAATTAGGGTGCCTATCTTTAGCTTTTGCATTAACTAAGTGCTCCCTAATTGTTTGTCTAGACAAATCATATGTTCTATGCACAACCACGATATTCTCAGCCATTAGTGGGTACCCTGTTGTAGGATCCTGCTGGGTTGATATCGCATGTACGACACCAACAACTCGACCAGCATTATCGAATACTGCTGACCCGGAGGCTCCGAACCACGCATATGATTGCATTAATATTCTTTTGTAGTTTGATTGGCTAACGAATCCTGTCACCAAGAGGCCATCTAGATTCTCGGGATATCCATAATAGTGCAATTTCTTTGCCAGTATATCATGCTCTTTACTAACGATATAACTTATAGATTTCGTATCGGTGAATTCTCCATGAGGCATCAGGATTGCTAAATCTGTATACTGATTGTGGTACACCAATGAAGCAGAAACCATGTTCCCGTTAAGTTCTTCAAGCAATATGGTCTCTGATCCTTCAACGACATGACTGGCTGTTAAAACAAACAAATGACTACCAACGTGGAATAGGTTCCCAGAACCATGGCTCATGATTATTCCGTTTTCAAAGGAATAAATCTTTAGAGAGCTATTAATCGCTTTTGCTATACCAATGTTGTATTCACTGGATATTTGAGATACCTCGATCTCGCTAACTGTGTCATCAGAATAATAAAACATCTGACACGAAAGGAACAAAAACAACGTCCATAACATAACTCCACCCTCTATAAGTAACTAGAGGGCATTTGTTTGAAACAACGATGTTTCTTTTTCATACGCTTTCCTATTTACTCTAGATGTCAATACACAGTCTAAAACGCAAGCTTATCAATGGTTTTATCAACTGTCATGCTCATATCGATAGAGCAGGGACAATGAAATATACCGACAGTGCTTTAACCAAAAGACACTTGCAGCAGAAGTGGGAACTTGTCAACGAGGTTAAGAAACAACTATCTCAATACAATTATTACACCGGCATATTAGATGCATGCTTGAGACAGAAAGAGTTCAACACCAATAGGGTAATGTCATTTATAGATCTCGATAACACCATTCATGAGAAGGCACTTTACGGGGCCCTACGTGCCAAAGAGGAGCTGTTAAGAGAGGGAGTGGGGTTGTATATAGGCAACCAAACTGTTGGTGGCTTTACAAGGGAAAACCTTGCTCTATTTGAGAACAACGTGGAGAGTCTTGACTTTCTTGGTGGGCTTCCCAAATCCGATGAAGATCCCGATAGACACTTGGATATATTATTCTCGGTTGCAAAGAGCACAGGCAAGAAGGTTCATGTACATGTTGACCAGCTCAACATAGTAGAAGAACGAGAGACAGAATGGCTTGCTCAGAAGACTATAGAGTACGGTTTAGAAGGCCGGGTTGTAGCAGTGCACTCTATATCTTTAGCATGTCACCCAAAGATGTATAGGAACCACGTCTATAGCTTATCTAAGGACGCAGGGTTACAGTTTATATGCTGTCCATCTGCGTGGATAGACCATCAACGCACAGAAACGCTAAGTCCCACTCACAACTCAATGACGCCGATTGACGAAATGTTGGAATGGGGCTTAACGGTAGGTATAGGTACCGATAACATTGAAGACATTTATAAGCCTTACTGTAACGGTGACATGATGTTTGAGCTTCGTATGGCTCTTGAATGCTATAAGATCTATAATGAGGATACTCTTATAGACTTGGCTTATAGCAACGGTTTAAAGATCTTAGATATCCCTTCTCGAACGGAAGACTAACAACATCAATGATAGAAACCAAATCATTGTGTTCTCCCGTAATCATCTTCAAGTCTCACAACATCATCTATCTCTGGTGTTGAGACTTCAATGAGTGTTACAGGTTTTTCCAACGTTGAACAAAATCTGTGAATTGTTTTTGGCTGAATTCTTAACGACTCGCCTTCTTCCAATATTAAAGTTTTGTCACTGAGTTGTACGACAACTGTTCCCTTGAGAACATAAATAGTTTCATCTTTCTGTTCGTGTAACTGTAAGGATAATCTTTGTCCTTTTTCTATATGAAGGATCTTTCCAAGATACTTTTCGTTGATTGCCCAACGTATCTCGTGTCCCCACGGCTTTTCTATCTTCATTTTATCTCCTTAAGATAATTTTTTTATCATGCGTTTATAACATTCTACTTGGTCTATATCAAAACCATGGTGGTTTAGCCAATGTATTCCTTTTCTCCAGTGCTCATAATGTTCTATTATGGGTGGCCTCTCTGCTTCTTCTATGCCTTCTGTTAGCATCATATAGTGGACGTGAGCTTCGCCAATCAGTGGTACCATCTCCAATATAGTATCCCAGTTGGAACGACGAGACTTTACTAATAGATCTCCATAGTTTCCGTCATTGTCGTAATAATCTTCAGCTGGGAAGAAGTAAGAGTCGTCTTCTTTTAGGTGGACCTCACAATATAACTCATTATCTATAGTTCTAATTATTTTATTAATCATCTTCCTCAGATATCTCGATTTGCAGTCTTTTGACAAGATCATCATAACCACCGATAAATTTGCTATCTGAATCTTTTGTTTTGATAACAAGGGGTACGGTCCTCCAATTATAAATAGTAGATATCTCAACTAACTCATCTGCTCTATCATCCATAGAATGGTATACAAAGCTCAAACCTCTGCTCTGGAGTAGTGTTACTGCTTTGTTACAATAATTGCATAATTTCTTTCCATATATAATATACATTATTACCCCTTCAATAACTGTTTGTTGTTCTTCTTTATCTTCTCGAGAAGTTGAGATGGGGAACCAACTATAATCATTTCATCGAAACCAGACTTCTTATTAAGAGTGATTACACTAAATGTCACATGTTCGCTCAAACCCATGTTGATCTTTCCTTCTCTCAGCATCTCATTATACTCTCTGGATTCTGAAACTGTTGTTATATATTGGGCGTTTACCACGACCTTATTGAGATACCAAGTTTCCCCAGTCTTCACTATACTCACTAACTCTATCATCTGTCTCTCCTTTATTTTTTAAATATACGTGGTTTGAATCAACGACCCACTCTCCGTCGTGAAAGAGTACGATACACTCTCTCTCATTGACCTGTTGTTTAAACACACCCAACAAAGGTCTCATGCTCAAATTACAATCCCATGGTATGGTCATTTGACCATCCTTTTGCATTTTCATTCGATAGGCTCCTGCTGGGACATGCACAAGATCACCTGTTTTAAATTTCTTCATTATCTCCTCCCGTTTCTATCTTTTTGAGTACACTAGAATATCCCATTAAGATTTCATGGCAATCAGAAAGATTAGAGTCCGCTTTAAATAAATTAATTCTGGTCTCTTCTATTCTTAAAATTAGTTCTCCCAAGTCCTTCGAAGTATTTAGTCCTTTACAGACTTCATTAGCATCTTCTAAGGCATCTTCTAGGTTTTTCAAACCTTTAGATATTATCTCTTGAACTTCGGTCTCTACTTCTTCAATTTCTACTGTGTATGCTATTTTAACTCTCATATTCCCTCCGTTATGGTAAAAAGCTTTGGTATAGTGTTGCGGTAACTAAACCAACAACCGTTGTCAGAACAACCCATATAACCCTTGAGGTCGACTCTTTCCAGTTCTCTAGAGCCTTTAGCCTAGCATAAAGACCCTGCTCAGGGTCATATACGGCTTTCTTTATTTGCTTTACGTCATCAATCATTTCCTCTTGTTTCTCTGCCATTCGTTCAAGATTGTTCTTCATCTCGATAATAGAAGTTAACAAGTTTTGCATTTGCTCATCAGTCATATTGTATCTCCGTTAAGTAGTCTATGTTTTAACTATTGCATGATTAGTTGTAATTAGTGTTGATGCAACCGAAGTTGCGTTCTCAAGAGCTGAAATGGTAACCTTAACTGGATCGATAACACCAGACTCAAAGAAGTCTTCTATCTGTCCTGTCATAAAGTTATAGCCACAGTTCCTATCAGAGTTCTTGACTCTGTTGACAATAATGTCCGGAGATTCTCCAGCATTTAAGCACATCTGCCTCAGAGGGGCTTCACACGCATCCAGTACTATTTGGAAACCTAACATACCACCTTTCTCTTTGGTAGTCACAGTGACCGCCTCAGACATTCTCACAAGGGCTGCCCCACCACCAGCGATCACCCCCATTTCTTGAGCCGATCTAACTGCTTCTAATGCATCTTCAATGCGATGCTTCTTCTCAATCATCTCGATCTCTGTGGCGGCACCAACACGAACAACGGCCACACCAGAAGCAAGTCTCGTAATCCTTTCTTGGATACGCTCACACTCTTTGATGTTATCTGTCTGTGATATCTCGACCTTAAGTACTTCGATCTGTTTATCAATACCATCGTAGTCTCCTGTTCCACCAACAATAGTGGTCCAGAGTTTTCCTATTGATATTGACTTTGACTGACCGAAATGACCGAGCTGGATATCCTTTAGTTGGATTCCATCTTCCCTAGTAATAAAAGTGGCTCCGACAGACAGGCAGAGGTCACGAAGGATCTTCCTCCGTTCCTCGCCATATCTCGGTGCTTTAACGGCACAGACTTTCATCGTGCCCCTAACGCTATTCATAATAAGGGCAGCAAGAGCTTGACCCTCCACTTCGGAGGCCACCAAAACAAGAGGACGGGATTCTCTTGCTGCTAATTCCAAAGTTGGATAAATCTGTTCAACATGTTCCACCTTATCATCTGTTACAAGAATGAGGGGATTGTCATATTCCACAGTACCTGTTCTCTCATTGGTTATAAATGAGCTTGCAAGGTACCCAGTGTCCATTCTAAAGCCCTCTATGAGTTCCAAGGTGGTTTTCATAGACCTTGCCTCTTCAATGAGCACAGAGCCATCCTTGCCCGCTTTATCAACGGCTGTGGATATAAGTGTTCCAATAGATTCATCATTGTTTGCTGATATGGTTGCGATGTCTCTGATGTCTTCTTCTGATCTTATCTGTCTTGCAGACTCTTTCAGGGTTTCAACGATCTGTTGACAAGCCATATCCATTCCTCTCTTTATTTCAATTGGAGAGACACCGCTTACAATATACCTTTGAGCCTCTTTGATCATGGCTCTTGCAAGAACGGTAGTTGTTGTCGTTCCATCTCCGGCTGTGTTGGCTGACTGTTCTGCTGCTTGTTTCACAATCTGTGCTCCAACGTGTTCGACCGGATCATCAAGCTCAATGAACTTGGCGATGGTTACTCCGTCTTTTGTTACGACGGGAGTGTCTTGGTCTTTGTGATATAGAATCACGTTTCGTCCTTTAGGACCGAGAGTGCTTGCTACGTTATCAGCAAGAGTGTCGATACCTCTTAGAAGAGCTTCGGACAAAGCACTTCCGTTAGAATAAGTCTTATTCATTTGGCCTCCATGTTAAACTTATATATATATTATAACCGCTTTTGGGTTATTTGTCAAGTATTATTTTATACTTTTTCTTATGTCTCGTATCGATTCGGCTATCAGTTGGTCAAGAGATTCGAACTTATTTTCTTGAACGATTTTATTGGTTGTTTGATCCATTTGACCGTACCCTTCTTCGCTGGCTAGCTTTTTAACGACTGTTGAGAAATTATCCTCTGTTTTCTTCAAGGATTCGAATGCATCATTTCCTTTGGCAATATCACCAGAAGAAATATACATCTTTGTAGATTGTTTTACTGTTTGCATCTCGGCGAACATATTTTTCATAGCAGTGTATGCTTCTTGAATATCTTGTTGTGTTGTTTCTATAGCATTGTCCATCATCTCAGCAAAATTTGAAGTGGCTACAGATGCTAGATAAATTGTTCCTGCGTGTGAGCTTTTGTCAATCGCACTGTCTAGTATAACTTTTTTCTTCGTACCATCCACTTTAACTTTCAAATCCCTGTTACCGGCTTTAAACTTTCCACGGCTATCCATGTTTACAGAAAAATAAAACAAGTCAATTGCGACTATTCTTGCTGGATCTGATTTTCCACCTTTACTAGCCTGATTTCTTCCTGTGTCTTTTATGTCTTCTTTTTTTATGCCCACGACATATTTTACAGGTTCATTGACGTTAAACCCACCAACGGCTTGGCCTACATTTGAAGGGTTGGAATAGTATTTTGCACTACCCTTGGTCCCATCTGCGCTTATGAAGTCAGTGGCTCCCATTTTTCCTTCATCAGTTGTTTCTTTTCCCGTTACTCTACCTTCAACCAGCATGGCGAGAAGATATTCAAAAAGATAAGCACCTGCTCCTGCGTCCATATCTTTGATGACATAGTTGAAAGTATCCAATAACATTATATCATTCAATATCTCCGATGCAGTTTTGCTTTGTAAATCATCTTTTCCAGTTCCCTTCCCAACAGATGCTTGAAAATACTGACTAGAGATTTTACTAAGAGCTTTTATCCTGCTGTAGATATTTCCGGCATGGGCCATGGCTCTTTGTACTATCATTTTTTGTGCTGGTGGAAATTCACCAGTCTCTGCTCTTCTTGTGGAAAACTCTGGCCCTGAGATTGTAGAATCCGGCACTTGAGCGGCTTGAACTTTCTGATCATACGACAGCTCGATCTGAGATAATAGTTCTATCGCAGTGTTTGCTTTATTGATTTCATTTTGGGTTCCAAATTTACCATCCTTCAGGCCATCTTTAAAACTCCTTATTAAAAATCTTGATGCTTTTACGTGTTCTATTTCTAAAGCATCTACATTGTCGATCAAATATTGAATGTCTTTATTATCAAGAATATTATCTGGATGGACGGCTCCCATGAGTGCATTTATTGCTGACTTGGCTTGTGCTGAGTGTCCTTTATAGTGTGGAAAATCCTTCGGGTTCTGAACCGAATATGGAAATTCCTCCCTTTCGTTTAACACTTCTACAATCATCTTGTCTATTGCCTTTTCGTCTAATTTCATTTATGAAACTCCTATTCTATTGCCTTAATTAGTTCTTTAATGTTCAATCCGGCACAATCGATCTTGGTTTTTTTCAAATGATAGTGCGATATAAAACCGCGATATGTTCCGTTAACCGCCGTTCTGTATGTTGTGTCAGTGTTTGGTGTCTTCAATGGGATACCAGCAGCACCATGAACAGCTTTCATCAGAGCTTTAAGAGCTTCCAATTGTACGTCATAAAAGCCCAAAAATGGCTTTAGAGTCTTGCCGTGAACCTTCGCCTTGTCCCACACCGGTCTCTCTCCGAAACCGTGCTTAACGTACCATGACTGGTGCTTAGGATAGTATGCGTTTGCTATCTCAACACCAACAGATGCTGCGTTCCACTTGGAAGAGCCTGCATGATATCCGATGTGGTTCATGTCCAGCGGTTGATATATTGTACCATCGTTGTCTATGAGGAAGTGAACAGATAACCCACGGTTCTGTAGGACTCGGAAGGTTGACTTTGAGTTGAGACAGACGTCCCAATGGCATACAAAGTTCTTTATCTCTCTCTTCTCGACTACTTTCTTATAGCCCTTGGTCAGTTTCATTCCTCCTTGCATAAACGGAAGAACAACCTTGGGCCAATCAATATCAAAATAATCGTTATTGTAGATGATACTTGTGCTCTTATGCTCAGGTATATTATCTTGAAGGTATTCTAGGGATGCCTCTCGGTCAGTCCATATCCTTCGGTAAGTGCCGGGACCACATAGGCCATCGGCTTTGAGACCAATTCTCTTTTGATACTCTTTAACTGCTTTCGTCAACTCTTCATCAAACGACGAACACCCGAACCAGTCGGGTGTCCATCCAAGACGAGAGGCGGAAGCTTCATTATAAAACTCTGCGTCCATTATATTACCTCATCTGCAAGTCCGTATTCAACGGCTTCTTCTGCCGTAAGGTATACGTTAACCTTTTGATCTAACATCTTCCTGAGCTGTCTCTTGGTCAAGTCAGTCTCTGTAACAAGACATCGGATATAAGCATCTTGTATTGCTTGTATCTCTTCCAGCTCGTTCTGAAGATTGTGGATCGCTCCAACTGAACCAGCAGATACTGCATGGATCATAACTCGACAGTTCTTCATTATCTTTCTCTTTCCCTTGGTTCCAGATGCTAACAGGAGAGTTCCCGCTGACATTACCTTTCCCATGCCAACAGTTTCGATGTCACACTTATGTTTTGCAAGTCGCATGATATCGTAAATGGACATCATATCGTCAGCAGAACCGCCATAAGTTGAGATGTATATCTTCATATCATCAAGGCGTTCTTTCCCTTCCTTTGGCTCTTGTTCTGAAAGACTTATGATACCGACGATCATTTCGGCTGCTCTGTCTTCATTGACGTCTCCATACATTAGAATTGAACGGAGATCTTTATCATCTCCTCCACCACCTGTTAGTGCTGCCATCAAAGCAGCGGCTGCTTCCTTTTCTTCTTCTGTTGGTTCGTCATTCACTTGTTCCTCGACTGGAACAGGTTTGGCTTTCTTTTTCTTATCTTTCTTTGGTGTTGTAAATTGTTTACTAAATCTCATTTGGCCTCCTTGTTGATTTTTAGTTCTTTATCTATCCATTTCATCATAGTATCCCAATCATGGAACTCAACCAAGTTACTAAAGCTTTTTGGAAAGTTCCTAGTGATTGAGCTAACAATGTCTCGCTTCATATTATTCATTTGAATCTCATGAAGTTTAACATGGTTTTCTTTCTCTACTTGAGAGAGGTTTAGTCTTGCCAGTTCAATCATTCGCATTTCATGAACAAGGTAAGCAACCTCTACTATCCTTACTATCATATATACGACGTCCCTCAAGAGATTCCGAAGTAACATCACAGAATATCCGAGAGACATTATGTAGGAGAATATGGAATGACACACCCAACCGCAAAAGAATATGCAGATGTAAAGTAATATCTGTTCCACTTAACCTCCAGAAAATAAAAGGATGTTGGACATCCTTATATATTATAACACGTTATAAAGCGTTTGTCAAATTATTTCTTTCCAAGGGCTTTGTTAAGTTTTGCTTGGGCTCGCTTGGCTTCTAAAAGACGACGAGCGACTCTCTTAGCAACAACCTTAACAATCTCTTTTTGCGAAGGCTCATATTTGATCCCTTCAAGAGCTAATTCTAGAAGAGCTTCTTCATCTTCGTCACCAGCTGGTTCTTCAGCACCCAAATCCATTTCTGGTTCTTCAGCACCCAAATCCATTTCTGGTTCTTCAGCACCCATGTCTGGCATGTCGTCAGCTGGTGCAGCTTCTCCACCGAGAGCGTCAACAAGTGCTTGGAGGTCTCCGAGAGCAGCAGCGGCTTTTTCAACCATCTCTTCCTCTACTTCGACTTCTTCGCCATCGGCGTCAGCTAGGTCCATTTCAGGTGCTTCTTCAGGAGCATCATCCATTTCTACAGGTGCTAAGTCAGCTGGTTCTTCAGCAGCGTCTACTTCTTCTTCTGCTTCATATATTTCTTCATTATACATCTCATTGAGAGGGCTAATGCTTGCCAAGCTTTGAAAACGACGTACTTGGGCTTCTGATAAAAGTTTTTTAGACATTGATTATATCTCCTTAATGTTCAATCTATTATAAATAGAAGCTAAAAGTGGAAAAGTATTATAGATCCGGATGTTCTTCGGCAATTAAATCAAAAATATTCTCAAGCTCATCATCTTTTATACCGAACTTTTTCATAAGATCATCTGATGCTTTGTCTTCCTTCTCCAAAACCTTGGCGGAACGCTTCTGTCCGATGTTCTTATTGTCTTTGTATTTGCGTATATAATTCATGAAGGTTGAGTCATTCTCAATCATCCCCGTCAGGCAAGCACGGAAGAATTCAGCCTGTGTGAGACTTTCTCGTTCAAGCTGAATTCTTAGTTGTGCATGTCGTATATCTGTATCCATAAATACGACTTTCTTTTTAACTTCTGACATATTCTAATTAGTTCCGGTTGAACCAAAACCACCCGATCCACGTTCAGAATCCGAAAGTTCATTGACTTCAAGAAATTCTATCTGCGGATAAGGCAAGATCATTATCTGCCCTACTCTGTCTCCTGCGAGATATGTATTAGTTTTTCCACTGAACTTGAGTATTATCGGTCCTCTGTATCCAGAGTCAATAACACCGACAGCGTTGCGAAGAGATAAGCCAGTCTTTGATACTGATGACCGTGGAAAGATAAGCCCAACATATCCGTCGGGTATCTCCATGGCTATCTGTGTATCGTAGACTTGGTTGCCGTACTTATCTATGATGTGACTTACAGCATAGAGATCCATACAAGCGTCTCCGGGTTTTGCATATCTAGGCACCTTGGCATCAGGACTCAGTTTCTTGATTTTCACTTTCATCTGGTGCCTCCGGATCTGGGTTGAGTGCTTTCAACATTGAGTCAAACTTTATAAAGGCTAGTCTCAAGTTGTTCATAGACGTTTCCATCTGTTCTTTGGTTAAGTCTCCATAATCTTCTTCTTGATAGTTCTCAAGATAAGAGTTAAAGACTTCTGATACACAAAAAGCAGCGACTGCTAAGTCCCCTTGAGTTAACAAGGGGGTTTCGTGTGGGTTTTCATTTGTCACTTCCATTATTCACCTCCTGATGGTACAACTTGCTTAATAGAGTTGAATAGGTCAATAAACTCGTCCATATCAACATCATCTTTGATCATCCTATGGATCTTAACGGCTGTTCGCTGTTGTTTAGCATCAAGCCATTCATTCTCCTTATAGTCTGCTTTGAGATCCTTCAATTGCTCTTTGTATGGAGCCATCGCGTCCTCTATTGCCTTCACAGATTTGATAAAGTCGATCATATGACCTGCTTCGTCTTTGTCTGTGTCTTCGTCGTCCCATTCGGCGACCATTACTATTTTGTCTTTATTATCATTCCACATAAATCCTCCTTATTGGTTATTGTGTAGTTATACTATAACATGCCCTCGACAATTTGTCAAGGGACTTTTATTATTTTTTTTATTCTTTAAGTTCTCGAAAGGTTCTGTGAAAATAGCCAGATATTGAACGTTCCCGACTCTCTCTTCGGCGCCTTTCTTTGTTCCACTTTGTGAACGAAACTGAGATTTTTTTCGGATAAAGATCAAGTCTTCTGCCGTCCTGATTGAACATATTGATTTCTGCTTTCTTAGCCTCATCAAATTCGGTATAGAAATATTTCTCTTTACCAGTTGATGAGAGGTGACCATGACCATACCCAGTTTTCTTTATTTTCTCCAAAAGAGCCGCAACTCTGTCTTCCTCTTTTTGATCGGGCCATGCTTCTATTCTAGCTAAGCGGCGATCTTCCAAATTTCTTTTTATCTCTTCCTTTCGCTCATATCTTTGACGGAATAGTTTATCTCTCTCTTCTTGTTGAGCCACGAACTCTTCTTCCGTTCCCAGACTCTCAAGGTGTTGCTCCAAGGACCCTATTCTTTCTATGATATTGTTATAAATGACCCTTGTGTCTTCTAGAAGAGATTCCCAAAGAATTCTTTTTTCAAGATAAGGATTCTTTTTGCTTATCTCTTCGACAGTGTTGCCAAAGGCAGATAAGACCGTGTTTTTCCCCCACTCGGAAGCAAATGCTTCTTTGAAACAAACAAGATCTTGTTCTAAATCTTTAATTTTCTTGTTGATAGACCTCATTGAAGAAATTAGTTTTGTTGCATCTCCTTGATAATAGGGACTTTCTGATCTCCGCTGTGGACTCAAATCATTCATAGCCTTTTGAACTCCATTTTTTAACTTTCTAATGTCGACATAAAGCGATTCTCTTTGAGCGCGAACTCTTCTTTCGTTTTCAGCAATAAAAACAGCAAGTGTGTTTGCCTCACCAAACACTTCCTCATGTATCTTGAGATTTTCTGCTATAGCCAATTCGTTGAGATAATAGTTGAAACCGTCGCCGGTTGTCATATATTCAAACTCCTCTTGGACCTTTTCTTTATGAGATTTTTTACGAATGTTCCAGTCGTTGTCATAGCCACGGTAGTCTGTTAAAGACCCTATCTTTTCGTTCTTCCACACATCCCAAGAAGTAATCGCTGATTGCCTTCTTTCGGACCAACTAGCTTTGCGATACTTTTCATCACCATAAAAATTGCGTGTATTTGTTGATTCTGTGTTCGTTCTTTCGTAAAATTCCGGAAGATTCATATTGCCTATGGCTATAGGAAAGCGCACCAACTTGCTATGGAATTTCTTTTGCTCTTCAAGATAGGCAATTGAGGCTTTGGTTTTTGCTACTTCCCATCGATATTGGATCAGCTCTGTGTCTTCTTTTATTTCTTCATAATCGAATTTTACGGTAGCACCAGTTACTGGTTCGTAAACCGTATCATGAAGATTGCGTTGTGGCTTAGCTTCAAGGCGAAGCTCACGGTAGTTTGTGTAATGTTTGTTGTATGAATTGTACGGCATAGTATCCTCCAAGGTTGTTAATTCATTGTTAAGAGAGCATGACTTAATGAAGTCTTTTTGTTGGAGATCACTTGGGCTCTCAATTTAGCCTTCAACCTCCTTCTGTTTATATTATAACACGTTTGCGTTATTTGTCAAGTTTTTTTCTTAAAATATTTCACCAGTAAAATCAGCTGTAATGTCTTCTTCATCTACTTGCTCTCCCTTATCGATTACGATAACGTATTCGATGTTCTTCTTTTTCTTTGCATTCTCTGCTTTGTCTCCACCTGCTCCGATGCGGGACATGACATGTCTATCATGTTCTTTTTGATGGAACTTGTAATCCTCATATTGTTTACATATGTCCTCCATGTCACTATACTTGATAAGACCCTCGTCTGAGTAAGAGAATACACAATATCTAACAGGAAGTCTGTCAATCAGTTGTTTGGTTGCTTCCAAGGCTGTGCGCTTTGAATACCAAGGGCTCTTCATTGATTTATCCCAGTGCTCATTTGTCTTTTGCTTTACTCTGTCTATTCTTCTGTTGGTCTTGAGACTTACTTGTGGCTTGTCCCAACGAGCGATGCTGTCCCATATATGATAGTACGTTGAGTAGTCTGCTGCTGTATATGGCGGATCAAGATAGGCAACCGATGCATTTGGATAAGTTAGTTTAAGAGCATCACCACATAGATGTTGTCCTTCCATACCTTCAATGCTTGGGATGGCAGTTAATACTAAGTCTTTATGTACCCTATCTGATTTCCAACCTTTAAGATAGGCTTGTTGAAGGCCTACTGTATTGTCCAGCTTGTCAAGTGCGAAGATAAGACAGGCAATGAGATAGGATTTTTCCCATGGCTCAATCTCCATGACTTCGATCTCCTCTCTTATTGCATCTGCCTTGGCTCCGTTCTTCGGATGCCAGACTTTTATATTAACTGTCTCCTTCTCCATGGTGAAAGTCTTTGCTTTCTTTGTTTTCATTACTTTTTTACCTTCTTCTTCAACCTCTTCAGAGATCATATCATATACCTTCTTGTCGACTATTATATCAACATCACAATAATTGTTAGTCAACCAGTCTGCTTTTGGTGGGACAAGGTTCAACTGATCTATATATTGTTGAAGGTACGATACCTCGCCATTATTGCATATAAACGCCTCAGAGTACACTTCAGAGGCCCAAGATAAGTCACTAGTGGTAACATCATAACCTCTCATTTTGAGAGCCTGAGCGACCCTTGTCGTGCCTGTAAACACATCAATTACT
>Ga0208299_1000317_pt1 | contig 46473 bp, 81 predicted proteins | sample 15_taG_FD_184089 | JGI IMG/M metagenome (GOLD analysis project Ga0208299, IMG submission 184089) | Marine viral communities from the Subarctic Pacific Ocean - 15_ETSP_OMZ_AT15312 metaG (SPAdes) (version 2) | ecosystem: Environmental > Aquatic > Marine > Oceanic | place: Pacific Ocean | collected... | reverse complement strand
TGGTTAAAACTAAACTTAAAGGTAAAATTTCTAAAAAATCAATTAAATCAGCTAATGGTTATGCTTTTGAAAAATTAAAAAATGGTGGTCATAGGTATCTTGGTCCCGATGAAGAAACTTGGTTTAACCAAGACGGCAAACGCCACCGTGAAGACGGCCCTGCTGTTGAATATGCGAACGGTGGTAAAGAATGGTTTCTAAACGGTAAACTCCACCGTGAAGACGGCCCTGCTTGGGAAGATGCAGACGGTTCTAAGTTCTGGTATCTAAACGGTAAACTCCACCGTGAAGACGGCCCTGCTATTGAACGTACAAACGGTGCTAAGGTATGGTATCTAAATGGTAAATACCACCGTGAAGACGGCCCTGCTATTGAATTTGCAAACGGTGATAAGCACTGGTATCTAAACGGTAAGCTCCACCGTGAAGACGGCCCTGCTACTGAACATACAAACGGTTCTAAGAAATGGTTTCTAAACGGTAAGCTCCACCGTGAAGACGGCCCTGCTGTTAAAGATGCAGACGGTACTAAGTACTGGTATCGAAACGGGAAACTCCACCGTGAAACAGAATTCAATGAGAAAATGAAAAACAGAAGCTTAAAAGAACATTTTAAAAGGTTTTTATAATGAAGAATGAAAAAGAAAAAATTGATAACCCCTGGAAAGAACTTAAAGTTTTACGAAAAAAGATTCATGAGTTAACTGAAGAAAATTCATCTCTTTGGTTTTTATTAGATGAAATTGAAAAAAGCAATATACATTCCAAGGAAAACCGAGAAACTCTTAGGGCCGCGTTTGATCGCCTTCAAAAAGTATCTTTAATGATGCACAAGAAAGCAGAAGAAGCCTGACTTTAATACTATTTAATTAAAGTGATTTATTTTTAAGGAAGAAAAATGTCTAATTCAACATCAAAATGGTTTAAATATTTAGCCGAAGCAGGTGCATTGTGTGAAGAGTGTGGTGGTATGCATGAGGGTGCTTGTCCTATGAGTGATAGCTCCATAGATTATGACGACGAAGGACACACGGCAAAAAGACAACTTTATAAAATTATGAATTATGCCAAAGAAATCCATGATAGCCTTGGTGATAACGATCAGCTTGAAGCTTGGGTACAGTCTAAAATTGCTACTATGTCTTCCATGATGGGTACGGTAAAGCACTATCTTGAATACGAATATAAAAAAGATGTGCAGGGGTTAATGGAAGACGATAATGATTAAGCTTAAAGTGGGGGATCTGTCGCTGGGCAAAGAAGTCAACTGCCCAGCAGCCACACAAGATCTTAAATTAAATACCAAAAATAGAGACGCTTCAATTAAATCAGATCACATTCAGTATGGCCCATTAAGTGTGGATGAGCCCGGTGATTACTGGAAAGATATTGCTGAACACTGGGATGCAACAGAAGAAGCTGCAAAGAAATCACTTTGCGGTAATTGTGTAGCCTTTGACATTTCACCAAAAATGGATGAGTGTATGCCCGGTGAAACATCAGACGATGATGGTCGTTTGGGCTATTGTTGGATGCATCATTTTAAATGTCATTCTGCAAGAAGTTGTTATACTTGGGCTAAAGGTGGTCCAATTGAAGATGATGATGTCTCAGCAGATTGGCAAGAGCGAAACAAGAAAAGCTTAGAAGAACGAAAGAAGACGAAAAAGAAATCATCTGGTAAAAAAGACGCTTGTCATTATAAAGTAAAATCCCGTTACAAAGTTTGGCCATCTGCTTATGCATCAGGCGCATTAGTTAAATGCCGCAAGGTTGGAGCTAAGAACTGGGGCAAATCAAAGAAGAACGAGAACATTGAAGAAACAATTAAATTAACTTTAGAAAGTAATTTGTCTGAAAAGAAGAAAAGAAAATTAACTAAGAAGCCCTCATCCGAAACTTCATTAAGAGATTGGTTTAAGCGCAAAGGTACCAAGGGTTCCAAAAGCGGTTGGGTTGATTGTAATGCACCGGACGGCAAAGGTGGTTATAAAGCTTGTGGTAGAAGCAAAGGCGAAAAACGCTCAAAGTATCCTGCATGTAGACCAACACCAGCAGCTTGCAAATCAAAGGGTAAAGGCAAATCATGGGGCAAGAAAGCCAGAAAGGGTTTGAAAGAAAGTGTTGAGAAATTAGAAAGATACGAAAAGTTTTTGCACTCAATTAAAGAAGCTTTCGGACATAAGATTGATATTATCTATGAGCAGGACGAAGGTGAGAAGACTGTAATCAAATTCCCCAAATTCAAGATTAATGAAAAACACTGGGGCAAAAATTTAGGAACAGAAGACCGCGCTGTCATTGAGAGAATTGGTTCTCAGTTACAAGGTGACGACCCACTTGCCAGAGTTCAGTATTTAGAGACTTTCCTTTCAGAAGCAGAGACAGTTCAAGAAGATATTACTGTTGGCGAGGTCATGGGTGCGCTCATGTTCTTGGACATCTTTGCTTCAATCGTCTTTGAGTTTAATGCTTCTGTTGCAGGTTTCTTATTTGAGGCGTTGTTCGCAGGTATCTTTGAGGGATTCCAAATTGAAGCAAAAGAAGGCGGTGGCGAAGCAGGTACAACCGATGTTATTTTAAATGTTAGACCAAAAGGCAAAGGTTCTAAGAGCGGTGTTGAGTATTCATTTAAGTTATTGACTGACTCAAATAGCGCAGTTATTAAGGGCAGTTTTAAGGACTTAATTGACGGCATTAGTAAAAGTTCAGACTCCCAAGAAACCTATCTTGTTGTTCTTAAAACCGAAAAAGATGATGCAATGGATTTGGACTTCTATGAGTATGACATCAATAAAGAAAATTGGTTTGAATGGGTTGGCGTTCCAAAAGTAAAAGATGTTAAGACATATGAAGAAAAGGAATTTGAGTTTGGAGCCGAAGGCACTCCGAAGATTGTAATGGACAGTCTAATAGAAAAGCCCGAAGATGCGATCGTTGGCAAAATTGTCGATGGTGAATTCAAGAAAAGACCAACAGAGGCTCAGAGTAGAACCCCTGCTGGCAACATTAATAAAAGAAGACAGGCATACGATGAATTAAGCGAAGAAGAGGTGGGAGTATTCACACCCAGATCCAAAGTTATTAATGCACCATATGAGTTGAGGAACGAGGCAGGCGAGATTCCAAAATTCCTTTTCACTGGTAGGAAGTACAAGATGAAAGTTCGCGGCGACGACAAACGTACTTTGGATTACACTGTTGGTGCAAACTTTAAAGAATTATATAAAGATTTCTTAACGCCCGGTGCTTTCAGTGCCGAGGTAGGGGATAAAACATATACAGACTTTGCAAACTATGTTGCCGAAGGCGCTTATAAAGAAGATCCTGAGTTCTTTGAAAGACTTAAAACTCTCGGTACTTACACGGGCAAAGGCGGCGCAGGTCAATTTAGAACTACCGGTGGTTACATGAAAAGGCATCCTGATGTTCGCGGACCACAGAGACTTACTCTTGATAGAAAAAGGTTCCAAGCGGCAGCAGACGCTTATACAAGTTTAGTTGGCAAGCAAATCTTTGACATCTTTACTAATTTGAGTGAGTTGGTTGACGATGTTTCAGGATACTTCTTAGGTGTAAGTGCTAATGAACGCAACCGTTTTGCCAAGGCATCAAGGGAAAAATCAAAAGAATTGGCTCAGTCCGCAGAGGAAAACTTGGTTGATGTAAAGTCTGATGTAATGAGAGGTGTTGTTTTAGATCCCGCTGGTCCATCCCCAAAGATTAATTACGGTGACAAGCAGCAGGTTGGCACTATGAGTGATGTACCAACAACAGCAAAGAAAGAATCAAAAGACCCAACCCTTAAAGAGAATAAGTCTATCAAACTAAAGATGAATAGACCAACAACAGCAAAGAAAGAATCAAAAGACCCAACCCTTAAAGAGAATAAGTCTATCAAACTAAAGATGAATAGACCAACAACTTTAAGAGAGAACCTTCAATTCCATTTAGAAAACAATATCACAATGGACAAGTCTGTTCTAAGATTTGGTTCTGAATCACATATTAGACTAATCAAAGAAACTAAACAACTTTGGGAGCAAGGCAGATACTTTGCAACCACAGAGGAAGAGGAATTATTTCAAACAGATATAGGTGAATATGCTCTCTTTGAAGGCGAGACAGTTGCTCTTGATGTTCCAATGTTAAATGAGGAAATCATTGAGGAAAAGAAGACAAAGAAAAAGAAAACACCAAAACTGAACAAGCCAAGTCTAAACTCTGGTTCTGGTAAAAAGTGGAAAGTCTTTGTCCGCGATCCTAAGACCGGCAATGTAAAGAAGGTTACTTTCGGTGATAAGAAAGGTGGTCTAAAAGGAAACTGGAATGACCCAGAGGCACGAGTCTCGTTTGCTAAACGACATAAGTGCGCTCAGAAAAAGGATAAAACCAAAGCAGGATATTGGGCATGTCGCGCACACAAATACTTTGGTAAGAATGTTCCTGGCAGATTTTGGTAATGTTTCCCTTTAAACAGTTTGAAGAAAATGATAAACTAATCAGAGTGTTTGAGGAAAATATAGATGCCTCAGAGTTGATATGGCATCAAGATCGTGAAGACAGAACGATAAAAGTAATAGAAGCAAATGGTTGGGGTTACCAACTTGATAATCAATTGCCCTTACCATTGAAGAAAGGACAGGAGTTGTTTATACCAAGGATGACATATCATCGTGTTATAAAGGGAACTGGTCTCCTAGTGGTAGAGGTGCGTATGCATGAAGGGTCAATGTAAAAGAATAATCGTATTGTTGATAATGTTTGCACTTGCTTGCTTCTATGTGGATTCCCATGTTCAACACGATATTTGGATGACTCAAAGAACAGTAGACCAACAAAATCAGATTGACTTTTTGCTAAAATATGTTATAATATTAAAAAGGAAAATAGATGAAAGACCTAATCGGCAACACTCCACTTATAAAAATAAGTGATAAAATTTATGCAAAGTTAGAAACTTACAATCCATCTGGGTCTATTAAAGATAGGATGGCTTATTATATTTTAACCCAAGCGATCAAGCGAGGCGAGTTAAAGAAAGGCGACACTATTGTTGAGGCAACTTCAGGAAATACTGGTATTTCTATGTCTATGCTTGGTGCATCATTAGGACATCCAGTCATTATTGTTATGCCACGCAACATGAGCGAGGAAAGAAAGTCTATGATGCGTGTATACGGCGCTAAAATCATCGAGGTCGGGGATAATGCGTTTAAAGACGCCATTGCCCTTAGAGATGAAATGTGTGCGAATAACGCCACTTATTTTAACCCTCGCCAGTTCAGTAATAAGGATAACATCCACTGCCATTGTTCCACAACAGGCCAGGAAATCGTTAATCAAGCAAAAAATATATCTGCTTTTATCGCTGGTTCTGGAACAGGCGGAACTTTAATGGGTGTAAGCGCCGCATTTAAAAAGACAATGAATTATTGCCACACAAAAATAATTCAAGTTCAACCAGAAGAATCAAACACAACTCATGGTATTCAGGGCATTAATGACGGCGAGGACTTTTTACTTGACAAATCGATAGTGAATGGTGTATTATATATAAAGACATCAGAGGCAATAAAGAGGGCAAAACGTTTAGCAAAAGAAAATGGTTTGCTTGTAGGTATTTCAGCAGGAGCAAATATTTTAGCAGCCGAACAATGGGTGGCAGAGAACAAGCCACAACACCCTGTTGTCACTATCCTTTGCGATAGAGGCGAGCGCTATTTTAGCTGCTACGAAGACTAATTATTATTATGAAACTACTAATAAAAAACTGGCGTAGGTTTGTCGAAGGGCAGCGACCACACTATCGCCTTGTGACAAACACCTTAACAGAGTTGACTGAACAACAAATAAAAGATTTCCCACTTTCAGATGAGGAGCTTGCGAGGCTTAAAGATTGGGGAAAGCTTACAGGTCAACCATCCTTTTTAGGTTCTGGAACAATGGGGTCTGCTTATCTCTTTGATGATAATAAAGTGTTAAAAATTACTTCTGATTATAAAGAAGCACAAGCCGCAAAGTTAATTGAGGGTGAAGATCACCCAAATGTTTATAAGGTTCTTAAAGTTGCCCGACGCTGGAAAGCGGGTCAACAAGAATTCAAAGAAGAATCCCGCAGGCCGTTCATTATTGTTTATGAAATGGTTGGCGAAGACCCTCGATTAGAAGGTCTGGTTAATTTTCCGACTAAAAAACAAAGGCCAATAATTAGAAAGGCAGACACAACAGTTGATCGCTATAACGCTTGGCGCAATTGGCCTGACAACTTTGAAATAACAAAAGAAGATTTTCTCAAAGCAGCAGAAAAATACGACCTTGAAGGGGAAGTCGTCCCTAAATTTAAGAGTGAAGAAGGCAAGCTTGATTCTATCTTAGACCAAATGAAGGGTAGTAAAAAAGATAAGGCAGCGATTAAACTTGCCTACACTATGTCGGTTGGCATGTACGGTAATAACCTAAGTTCTATGAGTAGTATTAAAGATGTCGTAGAGAGCGATAAGTTTGAATATATAGAAGATTTAGCAAGCGGCCTAACCTTCTTAAAGAGTAAAGGGATTTCCTTTCAAGACTTAAAGACTTCCAATGTCATGAACGTTGATAATAAACTAATTATTATTGATATTGGCAAATCAGGCGTGAGAGGTTATGTCGATATAGAAACTATTGGAATGAAAAAATGAAAAATTTAATGGAAAACTGGAATAGATATTTGTTAAAAGAATCAGGATTATCAAGAGTCCATCAGCATATAGAGGAACATGACTGTGCTATCCTTACTGCTTTTCGTAATGATCCAAAAGATATGTCTAAGTGCGCCAAAGGTTCAATTGATGACACCGACCAAAAAGGTAACACAAGAACACTAAATAAAAGAAGGAACCGAGATCTAAAAGCAATATTATTTGGTTTTGACTATGGTGTAACCGCTGTAGACGGTTCTTATATTGAAAACTTTGAACAACCAGACCAGATTGAAGTGAAGGAGGATAGTTTATTTGTTGTTAATCTAAATGATGACCCCGACTTTGTTCGCAATGTTCAGGAAATGGCTGAAAAGTTTTGTCAAGATTCAGTAATTGTTATTCCACACGGTGGAAAAGGTGCCTATCTTTACGGGACAAACAATTCAGAATTCCCAGGTTATGGTGAGAAAGTTGAAGTTGGCAATCTTAAAATGGGTAAAGAAGCAGAGTTTATGACTCGTGTGAATAAGCGCCCATTCACTTTTGGTGAGGGCTTGGAAACTTACAAAGACCTCTCCAGATTAGAAAAGATGGTTGTCAAGTCAATTAAAAAACAATTACTCAAGTAGCCTACTACCACCCCGGTACCCCGGTACCCCCACGCGCACATATAACAAAGAAACTATTTATAAAGGACGAAGGGTGTAGTACCCTACCAGTGAGGCACCCATATGAGTGATAATGAAAATAGTCTATTACCCAAAGCGCCAGCAAAGTTGGCACCAAGGGGAATACAATCATTCACAGTTTATCGAACAGAGGACGAAACAGGCGTCAGCGGCGATGGTATTGTTATTGAGGGTGTAAGAATGGCAACGGGTCAGTGTGTTATTCACTGGTTGTATCCACCACCACGCGGAGGAATCGCCATTTTTGATTCAATGGACGATTTTATTAAAGTCCATATTAAACCGCATCCGATGAACAAAACTATCATAACTTTCGATGATGGTGAACAAATGCGATTTGGTAATTTTATCGATGAAAAAGTAATTGATAAATATACATCCGACACTATCATTATATCAAGTGACGAGCCACTCGTCAAGTAGACATTTGACTAGTCGTTGAACACTTGATAACTCATAATCACAAAATCTTAATTATTTCAACAAGTTAATTTGACTCCTAAGCATTTAGCATTTGGTTATTTATATAGGGCAGGGTAGGGCACTCAACAATTACGAGTGGTTATCTTGCCCTTGACTTTTGTTGATTTCGTCCTTTATTGTCTGTGCTGGTGATGGACCAGTATTAACAATAGGTGTTTAAATGAATAAAGTAATGTCAGTCTGTATAGACAACTTCCCATCTTTTCAATGGAAAATTAACATTCATGATGATGAGTGTTATGAGACAACGGTGTCTGGTTCGTTTGGACCCTTTAACAGTGTTGATGTTTTTACGGAAGGCAATAAGCATGTTGTGGTTTCAGAATTCGGAGGCGAAGGTAAATGGGACGAAGAGTGTGATGACTTCCAACTACAAAAAACTCTTGAGGTTTTATCGCAGACATTTAATTATGAGCAGCAGCGATGGGTTGAGTTAATTAATGACGGCGTATCTCATGGACTGTAATCCAAAAAAGATTAGGAAGTTGAGTAAAACCCGTAAGAGATATTTTGATTTGGCAAAAAGAGCAGCGATGGAAAGCACTTACGGCAAACTGAGACACGGTGCGATTCTTGTAAAGGGAGGCTCTGTTATTAACTTTGGGTTTAATAAGGCAAATCATTGTCAATTTGGTAAACGGTTTAGGCATAGGGACCGAGGCGATGCAACACAACATGCGGAAATCTCTGCTATTTTAGGAATGCCACGGACTGCAACTCAAGGTGCCGACCTCTATGTTGTTAGAATTAATAACTTTTGTGATTGGCGAATGTCAAAGCCTTGTAATATGTGTGAAGACACTTTAAGATTTGTCGGAGTTAGACGAGTATTCTACACTTTGGATAATAAGCATTATGGTTGTTACAGAATATAAAGTAGGCGATTTGATTGTAGATGACCGCGACAAAACAGTTGGTCTTATATATGCAGTTAAACTCCGCCGTAATAATAAAAAAATATATAAAGTTTATTGGCTTGATGACACAATGACCACTCCCTATACAGGTGAGACATCAAAAGGTATTAAGACTTACAGGAAGTTAGCATGAAAAATAAATATAATATTGGGGATTTAGCTTGGGACGAATGGGATAATGTTTATGGAGTTATTGTAAAAGTAGTTGATAATGCCGCTCATCCCTATTCAGCCGCGTTACATTCAGACTCTCGCTGGGGTTATTACATAAAATGGCCGGATCAAGTACAGGAAACATATGACTTACAAGGTCAAATAAAACTACACCCAAGTAAAAAATTAATTATCCACGATAGAGTCCCTTTTTAATTGGTTGGTTGGAACAATCTTGACAAGCGACGATTTCGTCCTATCTTGTATGTGGTGATGGGAACCACAAATAAAATTTTAAATTGGAGAAAAAATGAGTTACCGTAGAAGCCCAATGTGTAGTCATTGTTGGACTAGAGGTCACACTAAAAATCATTGCCCTGAGATTAAAAAACTGGCAGAACAAGGCATTTCTTGGGCAGTTGAACATGTCAAGCAGCAAAAATTATCTGTTCTTAATCGCAAATGTTCTTATTGTGGCGAAACCGGGCACAATAAGCGGGGTTGTAAGTACAGGAAGGAAGATAAAAGCGTTTATCAATCAACTAATAATAGATTTATTAGGCAACAGTTGAACGAAATGAAGTGCAATAAAGTTACAGTTGGTTCATTGGTTTCTTTTTCTGCGAGAAATAGTGGAAATTTGCCGCCAACGATTAGCCTAATAACTAAAATTACGTCCGAAAATCGTGAGGCAACTTATGAATGGCTAAATGGAGATAACTGGCCTAACTCGTCGGATCGTGAGAAATATTTTCGTTATAGAAAACTCAAGGGCATAAACTGCGGTATTCTGATAAAACTTGAGTCTCTTACTGATGCTGGACTCGGTTATTGGAGAGATTCTAAACAAATTACCGTAAATTATGAAGAGTTTGTCAGATACTCAGAACAATATAAAATTGTTTCATGATGGTCGGTGATTTGGTTGAGTATTTTTATACATTTGATTCCAACTCTATTGATCCGTGGACAGACGGTAATAAGATTTGTTTTATTATTTTAGAAACAAAGGATGAAAACTATGTATGGGCGAAGCCACAGTTTCCACTGAATGAGCAAGGAAAATCAGTACTTGCGATTGCTCGTGATAGTAAATACCCTGGCAACCGAGATGGCTGCTGGTTATTGGAAAGTAAAAGGTGTAAAGTTATCAATGGATCACTGCGCTCTTGACTTTTTTTAATGTCATCCTATCTTGTATGTGGAATGGAGGTAAACCAATGGATTATGTTTTGTGTCACTTTTGCGGTGACGAATACAATAAGAGACGCCAAGACTTAGGCTACCGGTCTTGTCTTGATTGCGGACAAGCCCATGCTCAAAAAGAGAAGGAATATAAGGCAAAATGCACAGCACCGGCATACAATAAAGGTGCATATCAATATGTTTCAACAAAATCACAAGTTATTGGAATCTTTAAGTGTGGCAGTGAAAAATGAAGAGAGTTTAGAAGTAACACCATGAAATATAAAGTAGGAACCTTAATCGTCGCTACTTCAAAAGATAAAAAATCAACTACTTTCGGTTTGATTACGCATGTCTGCAACAACACAAAAAATTATTACATCGCTATTCAAAGACATTTGGAAAACAATAAAACTGAATGGGATAAGGGCGTTTGGCCAGAGGCCACAATTATTAAATGGGAAGAGGAATATGGATACACACTTGTTAAATAAGAATAAAGGGCTGGAGTTTATATCTCTCAAAGAAACGACTCCAACTCAATTACTTGATCACTACGCTCGTTTGCGAGTGGTAGTCGAAATGGCAAAAGGTTTCAGTATTTTAGTGAGCGCAGACCAATTTAGTAATAAAGATTTGCGATGGGTAGCGACTCAAATCGGACAAGCGTGATGCTTATAAAAGAACAAATAAAGGTAGGTGACTTAGTCAGACTAAGCTATTACGGTAGAACTCTAAAAAGTAATCCCGTATATATGCGTAAAGAAAAAGGTAAAAAATTATTAGGAATCATTACAGTTATTGATTTCAATAAAAGATACCCTGTTTTTGTTAAATGGATTGAGCCCATTGATGAAACAGTCCACTCTTTAAGAGAATTAAAGAATCAAAGAGGTAAGAAGTGAAAGTTGGAGAGTTGGTAATTTATTGGGATGGGTTTACTGGATTAATCAGTAAAATTAATGGGGATTTGGTAGAGGCATTAGCACTTGACGGCTCTGGTTATGAGTGGCTCTGTAAAAAAGACTGTGAAATCCTTACTGAAGAAAGGATAAAAAATAAAAAAGTAGTTGATTCTACTGAAGTGGTTAATAATTATGAGCAAACCAGAAGTAAAGGTTAATGCAGACGGTCATAAGGAATGGCTTCTAAACGGCAAATACCACCGTGAAGACGGCCCTGCTATTGAATATGCAAGCGGTACTAAGCACTGGTTTCTAAACGGTAAATGCCACCGTGAAGACGGCCCTGCTATTGAATATATAAACGGTGATAAGGAATGGTATCTAAACGGTAAATACCACCGTGAAGACGGCCCTGCTGTTGAACTTGCAAACGGTTTTAAGTCCTGGTTTAGAAACGGTAAACAACTTATTGTTCGCCCTCCAAGGAATGGTTAATAACTATGAACAAGCCAAAAGTAAAGGTAAATCCAAACGGTACTAAATGCTGGTTTCTAAACGGTGAATACCACCGTGAAGACGGCCCTGCTGTTGAATATACAAACGGTACTAAATGCTGGTATCTAAACGGTGAATACCACCGTGAAGACGGCCCTGCTATTGAAAGTGCAGATGGCACTAAGCACTGGTATCTAAACGGTAAATCCCACCGTGAAGACGGCCCTGCTGTTGAAAGTGCAAACGGTTCTAAGGTATGGTATCTAAACGATAAACTCCACCGTGAAGACGGCCCTGCTATTGAACGTACAAACGGTGGTAAGGAATGGTATCTAAACGGTAAATACCACCGTGAAGACGGCCCTGCTATTGAATATGCGAACGGTACTAAATGCTGGTATCTAAACGGTAAAAAACTTATTGTTCGCCCTTCAAGGAATGGTTAATAACTATGAACAAACCAAAAGTAAAGGTAGATCAAGGCGGTGTTAAGTACTGGTTTCTAAACGGTATGCTCCACCGTGAAGACGGCCCTGCTGTTGAATATGCGAACGGTTCTAAGTACTGGTTTCTAAACGGCAAACACCACCGTGAAGACGGCCCTGCTATTGAACAGGCAAGCGGTACTAAGGAATGGTATCTAAACGGTAAGCTCCACCGTGAAGACGGCCCTGCTATTGAACGTACAAACGGTTCTAAGCACTGGTATCTAAGCGGTAAACAACTTATTGTTCGCCCTTCAAGGAATGGTTAATAGCTATGAACAAACCAGAAGTAAAGGTTAATGCGAACGGTTCTAAGTACTGGTATCTAAACGGTAAGCTCCACCGTGAAGACGGCCCTGCTATTGAAAGTGTAAGCGGTTCTAAGTCCTGGTTTCTAAACGGTGAACGCCACCGTGAAGACGGCCCTGCTATTGAATGGGCAGACGGTGCTAAGGAATGGTTTCTAAACGATGAACGCCACCGTGAAGATGGTCCTGCTTGTGAATATGCAGGCGGTTCCAAGAAGTGGTTTCTAAATGGTAAGCTCCACCGTGAAGATGGTCCTGCTTGGGAAGATGCAGACGGTCATAAGTTCTGGTATCTAAACAACAAGCGTCACCGTGAAGACGGCCCTGCTATTGAATGGACAGACGGTACTAAGCAATGGTATCTAAACGGTAAACAACTTATTGTTCGCCCTCCAAGGAATGCTTGATAATTATGAACAAGCCAGAAGTAAAGGTTAATGCGAACGGTTCTAAGTACTGGTATCTAAACGGTAAATCCCACCGTGAAGACGGCCCTGCTTATGAAAGTGCAGACGGTGATAAGGTATGGTATCTAAACGGTAAATGCCACCGTGAAGACGGCCCTGCTATTGAACGTACAAACGGTGACAAGCAATGGTATCGAAACGATGAACGCCACCGTGAAGATGGTCCTGCTATTGAATATGCAGACGGTACTAAGCACTGGTATCTAAACGATGAACGCCACCGTGAAGACGGCCCTGCTATTGAATATGCAAACGGTTCTAAGGTATGGTATCTAAACGGTAAATACCACCGTGAAGACGGCCCTGCTATTGAATATGCAAGCGGTACTAAGCACTGGTATCGAAACGGTAAAGAAATTATTGTTCGCCCTCCAAGGAATGATTAATAACTATGAACAAACCAAAAGTAAAGGTAGATGCAGACGGTACTAAGCACTGGTATTTAAACGGTAAACGCCACCGTGAAGACGGCCCTGCTATTGAATGGGCGAACGGTTCTAAGAAATGGCTTCTAAACGGTAAACGCCACCGTGAAGACGGCCCTGCTATTGAATGGGCAAGCGGTGATAAGGAATGGTATCTAAGCGGTAAACTCCACCGTGAAGACGGCCCTGCTATTGAATATGCGAACGGTGGTAAAGAATGGTATCTAAACGATGAACGCCACCGTGAAGACGGCCCTGCTATTGAACGTACAAACGGTTCTAAGCACTGGTATCTAAACGGCAAAGCCCACCGTGAAGACGGCCCTGCTATTGAATATGCAAGCGGTGATAAGGAATGGCTTCTAAACAACAAATACCACCGTGAAGACGGCCCTGCTATTGAATATACAAACGGTACTAAGCAATGGTTTAGAAACGGTAAACAACTTATTGTTCGCCCTCCAAGGAATGGTTAATAACTATGAACAAACCAAAAGTAAAGGTAGATACAAACGGTGATAAGGTATGGTATCTAAACAATGAATGCCACCGTGAAGATGGTCCTGCTATTGAATATGCAGACGGTACTAAGCACTGGTTTAGAAACGGTAAACGCCACCGTGAAGACGGCCCTGCTATTGAACATACAAACGGTGACAAGCACTGGTATCTAAACGGTAAGCTCCACCGTGAAGACGGCCCTGCTATTGAATATTCAGATGGCACTAAGCACTGGTATCTAAACAATGAATGCCACCGTGAAGACGGCCCTGCTATTGAATTTGCAAACGGTGATAAGCACTGGTATCTAAACGACAAGGCCCACCGTGAAGACGGCCCTGCTGTTGAATGGGCAGACGGTTATAAGGAATGGTTTAGAAACGGTAAACAACTTATTGTTCGCCCTCCAAGGAATGGTTAATAACTATGAACAAACCAGAAGTAAAAGTATATGTAGACGGTTCTAAGTACTGGTATCTAAACGGCAAACTCCACCGTGAAGACGGCCCTGCTTATAAAAGTGCAGACGGTGATAAGGTATGGTTTCTAAACGGTGAACGCCACCGTGAAGACGGCCCTGCTATTGAATGGGCAGACGGTGCTAAGGAATGGTATCTAAACAATAAACTCCACCGTGAAGACGGCCCTGCTATTGAACGTACAAACGGTGATAAGGTATGGTATCTAAACGGTAAACAACTTATTGTTCGCCCTCCAAGGAATGGTTAATAACTATGAACAAACCAAAAGTAAAGGTAGATACAGACGGTTCTAAGCACTGGTATCTAAACGGTAAACTCCACCGTGAAGACGGCCCTGCTGTTGAAAGTGCAAACGGTTCTAAGTTCTGGCATCTAAACGATGAACGCCACCGTGAAGACGGCCCTGCTATTGAACATATAAACGGTGATAAGGAATGGTATCTAAACGGTAAGCTCCACCGTGAAGACGGCCCTGCTATTGAATATTCAGATGGCACTAAGCACTGGTATCTAAACGGTAAATGCCACCGTGAAGACGGCCCTGCCTATGAAGATGCAAACGGTCATAAGGAATGGTTTAGAAACGGCAATCTGCACCGTGAAGACGGTCCTGCTATTGAAAGTGCAAACGGTTTTAAGCAATGGTTTTTAAACGGTAAATGCCACCGTGAAGACGGCCCTGCTATTGAATATACAGACGGTGATAAGGAATGGTATAGAAACGGTAAACTCCACCGTGAAGACGGTCCTGCTATTGAAAGTGCAAACGGTTTTAAGCAATGGTTTCTAAACGGTAAAGAAATTATTGTTCGCCCTCCAATGCCTTAACTGCTTGGTTATAATAAATATAATTATAATTTTTTTACTGTAAAAAATGATAACTTTGAGCATTAAAAAAAACTAACTGTTTTCTACTATATGACTCATTCTTGACATAATTAATATGCGTCCTATCTTGTATGTGCGATGGGGAAAGCCCCCCACGGTATTTTTTGATTCTCAATAAGAGGTAAATATAAATGGCTATTGACTTTAAAAACTTTCTCAATGTTGTTCCACACGTCGCTGCTGCGAAATATCCTGTGCTTATGCGGGGTCGTCATGGTATTGGTAAATCGCAAGTTGTTTACCAACTCGCAGAAACCCTTACTCGTCCGGTAGTTGAGCGACGTGCATCACAGATGACAGAAGGTGATTTGATTGGCTTGCCTTCCGTTGCTGGTAACGCGACTAATTGGAACCCACCGAACTGGTTCAAGTTTGCGTGTACCAACCCTTGTATTCTTTTCTTTGATGAAGTTGACCGTGCTACACTGGAAGTTCGTCAAGGATTGTTTGAGCTTACGGATAGTCGCAAGCTGAATGGTTTTAAATTACACGATGATGTACTTATCTTCGCGGCTGTGAATGGTGGCGAACATGGCGCAAACTATCAGGTTTCTGATATGGACCCTGCCGAGTTGGACCGTTACACTGTATTTGACTTGGAGCCTACTGTTGAAGATTGGCTAATTTGGGCCAAAAACAAAGTTTCTCAAATCGTGTGGGACTTCATTAACCAAAACCGTTCTCATTTAGAGCACAACAGCGATGTTGAGCCTAATAAGGTTTATCCGTCTCGCCGTTCGTGGCATCGCTTTGATCAGACTGTCAATCAAACTGATATGTTAAATGAGGCTTCTCCTACTCTATTTCAGCTAGCTCAAGCATTCGTGGGCTTGGAAGCGGGCGTTGCGTTTAATGATTTCGTTAAGAATTACGACCGTCAAATCACTGTCGAAGACGTTTTGATGGGCAAAGCGACCGAAATGGCTAATAATTTTACTGAAGTGGAACACCTTGCCTTGGTCCAAAAATTGGAGAATTGCGACGAACTTAAATCAAAAATGACTGATGATCAGACTAAAAATATCTTTAAATACATGATGATTGTACCTTCTGAAGTCTTTATGCCGCTTTGGTCTGCTATTGGTAAACTCTGTCAAGAAAACGCCGTTAAACTTCATGGTCAGGTAGTTGATGGTGTTTCCTTTAAGGACTTGCTTATCGAGCGTCTTACTGGTAAATCAGTAGTCAAGTAATAACAAGAAGATAGGACGACCTTGACTTCGTGCTTGGTCGTCCTATCTTGTTTGTGGTGATAATAAAAATAATTTATTTATTGGAGTAATAAATGTCTATAGTTTCAAGTCCAGAAAAAGTCAACGAATTCAAGATGGATGTTCACCTCTGGAAACTTTTGGAAGATGAACCCTTCTTTTCTTCTATTTCACGCCGAGTGATTAAACAAGCATCGCGGGCACTTCCGACTGCTGGCGTGACCGTCGATAAAGACACTTTGCAGTTTAAGATGATCTACAATCCTGATTTCTTTAAGGGTATGGAACTTAATAAAGTTAGGGGTGTCCTTATACATGAATTTTATCACCTTATCTTCAAGCACTGTACCTCCCGAAAACCTGAAGGAATTCCGCACATTGTTTGGAACATTGCTACCGACTTGGCTATTAACAGCCTTATCGGTGCTGATAACTTGCCGGAAGGGTGTTGTATTCCCGGTGGCAAACAATTTGAGAAATACCCTTCTAAACTTACTGCGGAGGCTTACCTTGAATTAATGAAGGAAGACGAGCAGTTTTCTGATGGTAAGGGTGGCTTCAAAAGCGGTAACTCCGAATCTGGCAGTGATTTCGGTAACTTTGATGATCATGGCGAATGGGGGGGACTAACTGAAGGTGAGCGACAATTAGTCGAAGAACGTGCAAAAGATATTCTTGCAAAGGCGGCAAAAGACTCTAATAATGATAAGAAGGGTTGGGGTTCTGTGAGCAGTGCAGTTAAAAAAGAAATCATGGAGCGGATTAAAACACGAATTAATTGGAAAAAAGTGCTCCGAGCTTTTATTGGCTCCAGCCAGCGTGCTGAAAGATCTAATACAATGCGCCGAATCAATCGTCGTTTCCCTTACATTCATGCTGGTCGTAAAGTAAATAGAATTGCAAACATTGCTATTTCTATTGACCAGTCTGGTTCCGTATCTGATGAAGAACTTAACGCATTCTTTAATGAACTGAATAAATTGTCAGACTTGGCGACTTTTACTGTTGTTCCGTTTGATACTAGGGTCGCAGAAGATAAGGTTTATATTTGGAAAAAGGGTGAAAAGCGAAAGTGGGAACGTGTTATGTATGGTGGGACTTGCTTTAATGCTCCAACTGAGTATGTTAACAAGGGAAACTATGACGGTCACATCGTGCTTACTGATTTACAGGCAGCCAAGCCTAAACCCTCCCGGTGTCGGCGTATGTGGATGGCGTCAAAGTATAATGTAGACACTATCCCATTTAAAACTTCAGAGCGTGTTATTGCGATTGACACTAAACAATAATAGTTATTACAAGGGGATAAATAAATGGAAATCGAAAACAAATTTAATGATGATCGCTTTGAGATTATTGAAAAAAAACCAAATATCGGAGACTTGGTAACTGTGAAGCCTCCTATTCACCATAATTATTGGGCTAATGATGAGATTGGATTGATTCAAAATACATGGAATTCAGACCTTCAGGGAGATCCCTGCGAGGAGACTGCCTTAGTTTATTGGCTAAGTACAGAAGACGAAGAGGAGTATTATATTAATGAGCTATTGAATATTGAACTGAAGACAGAAAAAAACTAATGGAAAACTTTTACTTAGCCTACATTATAAATGCCATTGTTGGACTTGGCATTGGCTATGTGTGGGGTTGCGTGGATGGCTACAGGATAGGCTCTCAGGCAGCCCACAAAGCCTCTCAGAGCGATTAAATCGCTTAAACCGACAATGCCCCACAAGAGCATTAGAGCGGCTTAAAACGGCTCTCAGAGCGACTGAGGGCCAAACAAACTAACATTTTGTAATGATTACAAAAAGGATTAAAATTATTATGGACGAGTTTAACATTATGATTCCCGAAGGTTATGAGTCTGACTTCGATAGAGTTTGGAAGGATTATGATTCTTGGGAAAACGTAGAACGAAATCAAGTAGATGTGACGGACCTCTTTGATTCATATGAGGACGACGAAGACGAAGACTGGTAAACAATAAGTAAAACAATAAGGTAGGACGCTCTTGACTTTGCGCTTGTGCGTCCTATCTTGTATGTACGATGGGGAAAGCCCCCCACGGTATTTTTTGATTCTTAATAAGAGGTAAATATAAATGAAACGTATTGAATATAAAGTAAAAGTATATGCAAACGGTGATAAGTTCTGGCTTCTAAACGGTAAACGCCACCGTGAAGATGGTCCTGCTATTGAATGGGCAAACGGTGATAAGTACTGGTTTCTAAACGGCAAACGCCACCGTGAAGACGGCCCTGCTATTGAACTTGCAAACGGTTCTAAGTCCTGGCTTCTAAACGGCAAACGCCACCGTGAAGACGGCCCTGCTATTGAAGATGCAGACGGTTCTAAGTACTGGTATCTAAACGATGAACGCCACCGTGAAGACGGCCCTGCTATTGAATATGCAGACGGTACTAAGTCCTGGTATCTAAACGGCAAATACCACCGTGAAGACGGCCCTGCTATTGAATATGCAAGCGGTTCTAAGTCCTGGTTTCTAAACGGTAAATGCCACCGTGAAGATGGTCCTGCTTGGGAAAATGCAGACGGTTCTAAGAAATGGTATCTAAACGGTAAAGAACTCACCGAAGCAGAATTCAATAAGAAAATGAAAAAGCCTTGTAAAAACAAGGTTGTTGAAATTGACGGTGTTAAATATAAACTAACTGTATTGGAAGATTAAATGAAACATATTGAATATAAAGTAAAAGTATATGCAAACGGTGATAAGTTCTGGCTTCTAAACGGTAAACGCCACCGTGAAGACGGCCCTGCTATTGAACTTGCAAACGGTTCTAAGAAATGGCTTCTAAACGGTAAACGCCACCGTGAAGACGGCCCTGCTATTGAAGATGCAGACGGTTCTAAGTACTGGTATCTAAGCGGTAAACGCCACCGTGAAGACGGCCCTGCTGTTGAATATACAGACGGTCATAAGGAATGGTTTAGAAACGGCAAACGCCACCGTGAAGACGGCCCTGCTATTGAATATGCAGACGGTTCTAAGGTATGGGATCTAAACGATGAATGCCACCGTGAAGACGGCCCTGCTATTGAACTTGCAAACGGTGCTAAATACTGGTTTCTAAACGGTAAAGAACTCACCGAAGAACAATTCAATAAGAAAATGAAAAAGCCTTGTAAAAACAAGGTTGTTGAAATTGACGGTGTTAAATATAAACTAACTGTATTGGAAGATTAAATGAAACATATTGAATATAAAGTAAAAGTATATGCAAACGGTTCTAAGGTATGGTATCTAAACGGTGAACGCCACCGTGAAGATGGTCCTGCTATTGAATATACAGACGGTACTAAGCACTGGTATCTAAACGGTAAGTTCCACCGTGAAGACGGCCCTGCTGTTGAATGGGCAGACGGTGATAAGTGGTGGTATCTAAACGGTAAAGAACTCACCGAAGCAGAATTCAATAAGAAAATGAAAAAGCCTTGTGAAAACAAGGTTGTTGAAATTGACGGTGTTAAATATAAACTAACTGTATTGGAAAATTAAATGAAACATATTGAATATAAAGTAAAAGTATATGCAGGCGGCACTAAGTTCTGGTTTCTAAACGGTAAATGCCACCGTGAAGACGGCCCTGCTATTGAAAGTGCAAACGGTTCTAAGTTCTGGTATCTAAACGGTAAATGCCACCGTGAAGATGGTCCTGCTATTGAATGGTCCAGTGGTAATAAGGAATGGTATCTAAACAGTAAAAAACTCACCGAAGCAGAATTCAATAAGAAAATGAAAAAGCCTTGTGAAAACAAGGTTGTTGAAATTGACGGTGTTAAATATAAACTAACTGTATTGGAAGATTAAATGAAGTCAATAGTTTAAGCTGCCCTTGACTTTGTTACTTTTCATCCTATCTTGTTTGTGGTGATGGGAGAAAACTATGTCAATTAATCAACAACAAATTAAAAACATTATTGGTCATAAATGCCTAAGTTCATGGGAACAAGGCTTTATTGAATCGATTTTAAGCCAGATGGAAAAGGGTCGGACTCTTTCTGGAAATCAAGAGAGAATTGTAACTCGTTGTATTGAAAAAACAACTCCTGAAAAGATTGTTTCATACGAAGAGTGGGAAAATGAATATACTTCACAACACCGTGATACTGCTTTGCTTTGTGCTCGCTATTACAGGGCAGAGGGTTATTTTAATCACATTTGTCACAAAATAATTGATGATAAAGATTTTATTCCAACCCGCGAACATTATACAAAAATGTGTGAAAATAAATATGCCTTAAAAGTTATTGCGAATAGTAAAACACCTTTTGTTTATGAATTGGGAGGGCTTGCATGTGTTCGTCAAACCGTCTCTAATGCTCATGTAACATCCGTTTCACGTCCTGGCACCACTTTGGCCAGTAAACTATGGAACAAAACAGTGATTATTATTGACCGCTTAGACCCTGTTGAGCACCCTGCTCTTTATAAAACTGTCTGTTGTTCTATCCTTACTAATCCAGGCGAACAATTTTGGATTGAAGAAAGGAAGCTAAAGAAGTTCAGACCTTAATACAATATATGCCACCCTCTGGCTGTAAGTGAGGGATTATACACGGAGATGGCTGCTTTCCCTTCCAACAGAATAGGGAAGCAAAAACAATCTAAACAAAGATAGAGGTTACAATGGGTTACAGAAGCGAAGTAGCATTTGCTATTGCCCCACCATTAGTTGATAAGTTTCTGGCAGTTATGGCAGCAAGCGAGAAAGTCCGCGATTTGGTTAAGTATAATGAGAAATACCAAGAAGGCATTCAGTTTGATAAATACGAAAAGGGCGATATATTTGTTCATCTTGGCAGCATTAAATGGTATGACGGATACGAAGAAATAGATAAGATTAAAGAGTTTTTCGCTGAACACTATGAAGATGACGATAATATTAGATTCATTAGGATTGGAGAGGAGTTGGACGATACAGAGACTATGGGATATTATCAAGATGATACGATTTATATTCCCAGTCCCGGTATTCAGTTTTGAGGTAAGTAAATGAAAGTCGGTGACTTGATTAGAACTTTAAGACCAATAATAGGAGTCCAGACCGGCTCAATCGGCTATATTGTTGATATTAAAAAAGACAATAAGAATTTGTGTGAAATAAAAATGTTAAAAAACGGAAGAATAATTAGACTATTCACGTCCGATTTTTTTAGAATTAATTAGAATGGAAGATTAAATGAAACATATTGAATATAAAGTAAAAGTATATGCAAACGGTGATAAGTTCTGGTATCTAAACGGCAAACGCCACCGTGAAGACGGCCCTGCTATTGAATATGCACACGGTGGTAAGTACTGGTATCTAAACGGTAAATACCACCGTGAAGACGGCCCTGCTATTGAAAGTGTAAGCGGTGATAAGTACTGGTATCTAAACGATGAACGCCACCGTGAAGACGGCCCTGCTATTGAATGGGCAGACGGTGATAAAGAATGGTATCTAAACGATGAACTCCACCGTGAAGACGGCCCTGCTTATGAAAGTGCAGACGGTGATAAGGTATGGTATCTAAACGGTAAACAACTCACCGAAAAACAATTCAATAAGAAAATGAAAAAGCCTTGTGAAAACAAGGTTGTTGAAATTGACGGTGTTAAATATAAACTAACTGTATTGGAAGATTAAATGAAACATATTGAATATAAAGTAAAAGTATATGCAGACGGTTCTAAGTGGTGGTATCTAAACGGCAAACACCACCGTGAAGACGGCCCTGCTATTGAACATACAAACGGTTCTAAGAAATGGTTTCTAAACGGCAAATACCACCGTGAAGACGGCCCTGCTATTGAATATACAAACGGTGCTAAATACTGGTTTCTAAACGGTAAATGCCACCGTGAAGACGGCCCTGCTTGGGAACATACAAACGGTGCTAAATACTGGTTTCTAAACGGTAAACAACTCACCGAAGCAGAATTCAATAAGAAAATGAAAAAGCCTTGTGAAAACAAGGTTGTTGAAATTGACGGTGTTAAATATAAACTAGCCGTATTGGAAGATTAAATGAAACATATTGAATATAAAGTAAAAGTATATGCAGACGGTTCTAAGGTATGGGATCTAAAAGGTAAGCTCCACCGTGAAGATGGTCCTGCTATTGAAAGTGCAAGCGGTTTTAAGCAATGGTTTTTAAACGGTAAATGCCACCGTGAAGACGGCCCTGCTATTGAATATGGAGACGGTGATAAGGAGTGGTTTCTAAACGGTAAAGAACTCACCGAAGAACAATTCAATAAGAAAATGAAAAAGCCTTGTAAAAACAAGGTTGTTGAAATCGACGGCGTCAAATATAAACTAGCCGTATTGGAAGATTGAAAATAATCTGATAACTTATGAAGATTGGCGATTATATCATTCGTAAAAATTATAAAGGGCGTAAAGACTTTTCTATTGGATTTGTTACAGGATTTGATCCAGACAATGACCCAAAGTTTATAACCATCTACAGTACTGCAAAAGAAGAATCTTTTGGGGATGTTTGGTGGGACTATAGATCACGTTATTCAGTGTTGAGTTATGAACAAGTGAAAATTATTGTCTTTAACAAAAATGCAGGGTAGTAGTAGAGTAGTAGTAGGGTAGTGGGGGGTCTTCATGAAAGTAGGTGATTTAGTTAGGCTAAACAGGACGAATAGGGTAGCAGTTGTTCTAAGTGTTAATCTGCCCGTAGATGGAATAAAAAGCGTCGATATTTATTGGATAAAAGAAGGCCGTAAAGGCCGCGCCTATTTTAAGCAACTAGAGTTAATAAATGAAAATCAAACCAAAAGTCGGTGATTTAGTTAAAGTTATAGATCCATACTTTGACCATGAAACTTTTGAATATGCTTATTGTACTGAAAGTACAGAACTTTACTTTTCTCTTCGTTATTTTGAGTTTATTGAGGATGCTCACCCTTATGAGTATTGGTATGAAATGGACTATGATCTTAAAATGTCAATCATTTCAGGTTGTTAATAAACTCTAATGATTTTGAGAGGTTAGATAAATTGAATGATTACGGGTAGTTCTAAAACTACAATCAAGTCAATAGGTTGGTATTCCTCAACAAAATTAATAAGTTACAAAGGACTCAAAAACCTCAATGATTACGAGCACTTGTGGCTTAACATTTGTCAACCTACCGAGTAAATGATTTCGGTGGGTTATATATACAAGATAGGACGAGGTGAATAAATGTCAAGTGCGTTCTAAAAATGCGAAATCATTGAGGTTTTTTGAGGGCAAATATCGTGCCAAAAAACTGACAATCCACAATTCTTCACATATTTTTTTTCTATAATAATTTCAATAAGTTCCAAGCACAGTCTTGCGTCGCCATCGTCGGAAATACTTTACATTCATCAAGTTTGTAATCGAGCAGATAAACCTAATAACTTCAAGCGGTTAAAACTATGCACACTTTGCGTAGTCCGTGACATTTCTGTCACGGTGCAACCGCTTGAAGTTATTAGGTTTTGTGGTTTTGGGTGGTTTTGGGTGACAAAATTTGTCACTCGCGCCGCGCCCAAAAAAGGGGGGTCTGGAACTCATTGATTTCATTAAATAAAATTTTATTAATAACATCAACGAGTTGTATCTTTACAAACCTTTACAAAGTTTTTTTTCTGAATAATTTCATAGTCTTAAAAGTTTTTTGGAGTCGAGTGCTCAGATCTGGCATCCAACTTGCAATATATAAGGGTGCCAGCGACGGTGTGCCCGTCCTTGCCTTGCCTTGCCAGCCTCGCTTGTTAAGTGCTTGTTTTCATTGACAATTTGGTTCCTTCACTTGATAGCGGGATAAGCCCGCGAGATTATTGAGTGATTATAAACTGTTGTCGCATAGGTCGCGACGAACGCCAAGGGCTTGAATTCATTGACAAAGTTTTCAAGAAGTAGGTCGGCAACGGTCAATAACAGAAAAGGCTGTATGATTTCAACTGGTTAGCGTCTGGCGACGTTAAACGGGGTTCAATTCCCCGCTAACCAGCCAAGATTATTGAAGATTCTCAATAATCAAACCGAGCAAAAGCTCAATTATTTCAAGAGGTTACTAATGAGTAAAGTAAATATCAAAGTTCTGCCGTCGTCCGTTATCTTTTCTCAAGGAAAGCGGGAGGTTACGCTTTCAAAGAAGCATCTGCCACTGATTTCCGGTGTAATTTCAGCTACTTCCAGCCGTGGACTTGCTTCAATGGGAATTGCAAGGAAGAAAGAGTTTACTTCCCTTGCAATTCCGGCAGGTTTCAAAGGTCGAAACAAGTTGCTGGAATGTGCCAAGGATTCCGCAGACTTTGCCGTCACCAAAGGTCTTTTGCAAAAAAAGGGAATGATTTACCAGAGTTGCGACGCAATGCGTCATATCGCTGAAAGGATTGTCTTTTTTGTCAATGATTCCGATGACTTCAAGAAGGCTTCTGCGAAAGTCGCGAAATCAGGGGGAAAGCGAATCGCAAAAAACTCCAGTAAACTCAAGAAGTTCCGTATCAGCGACGATGGTAAACTGGTTCGCCTAAGTCGTGGAAAGCCTTCACCTTTTTGGACAATCGTGCAAGCCCTTGAAAGTGCTGATGGTTTCACTCTTGCAAAAGCCAAGAATTCCGAAGGGTTCAAGCTGCTTCAGGAAGCTGGCGAAAAGACTGAGAAAGTCAAGTCTTCTCGTAAGGTTGCGAAAACAAAGGGGATTTCCACTGAGGAAGTCGCTGCGATGGTCACAGCACAAGTTGCTGAAATCGTTAAGGATTTGCCGGTTGGCAATGCTTCCGTCGATATGACGGAAGTGCTTGAAATGCTTACGAAACTGCAAAGTGAATTGGTGGCAACACGTCAACTCTGTAACCTGCTGAAACAAAAGGCAGATTTCCAGTCCGCTGAAATCGTCAAACTTTCCGGTAAGTTGGACAAGATGACGGATAATCCATCGGTTGAGTCCAAAAAGGCTAAGGATTCCAAGCACTTGATAGTCACTGACGATGACCTTGAAAAAGCGAAAGAAGACGCAAAGTTAGCAGCGATGGCGGATATTTCCAGTATTTCCGACGAGTTTGCGAACATCGTAACGAAACTGTAATAGTTTCAGGCTATTAGCCAATGTGGGGGGTGCGAACCAGAAAGTTCAGTGATTTCGCTGACTTGTGGTTGTGTAAGCGTTAAGGTCGCACCTGGATTGAGGAAGTTGGGAACCTCAATCATTTCAAGTAGTTAGCGTGGTCGCTTCGGGTGGGTTCAATTCCCGCCTAACTTCACCAACTTAGCCACAATGGCAAAAATCATTAATAATAACAGGAAGTTAAATATGGGCAAGAATAGTAAAATGGTTAAAGAGTCCGATTACTTGGAAATCCTCAATGAATACAAGCTCTTGAAAGAGGCTCACAATGTTTTGGAAACGAAATATCGGCAAAAGTGCAATGAAATCTACCCGTTAGAGCTTGAGAATGAGTGGCTGAGTAATCGCAATGGTGATTTAGCTGAATTAAATCAAAGACTTGAAGAACGCTTGCGCGTTTATGAGGAAGCGACCGCGCAAAACAAGCGTGTAATCAAAGAGTTGCGCTACACCACAACTTCGTTAAACCCATTTAGGGATTAAATCCCATTCCCGATGGTCGGTATAACCATCGGGAATTATTACTTTTTTTAAGGAATAGAAGCAATGAATACTCCAAAGAACTACCGAAATCCTCAATCATTCCGAGAGCTTGCCAAACAAGCTCAAAAGCTCAGTGAAATGGCATACTTGGAAGCCTGTCAGCCAAAAAAACTGCGAAATCAGGCACTTATGAATCACTGCTATAAGCATGCGAAAACATTGACAAAAACACTGGTGGCTGCCGGTTACTGGAAAAACTCAGTGATTTCACTGGGTTAGGTTGCCAGCAAGTAGCCAAGCAATGGGCAAAAAATACAACAACTTAGAGAATATCGCATGAAAAGAGAATATGTTTACTTAGTTACAAAGAGCGCAGGATATGAGATTGGAGATGGTCCGCAAGTCTTTGATTATAAACCCGAATTGGTTGACGATTACCTTAATACAATTATCGGAACAATTACAAAGGGTAAGATGACCGTCGCATTGAATCACTCTTTAGAACCTAATGGAATTGAAGGGTATATCACAGGGTTATATACAACTGATATTATTGACGGTTGGATTCGAGTACAAGCCATTGAAATCAATAGGAAATACGATGCCAAATAAGTAACCAAACGATAAACAAAAAAAATACAACAAAAACAAGAGGTTATAATGAGAGTTATTGATAACAAGATTTCAGCAATGATTACAAAGGGTTTGAACAAAGAGAAGTTCGACCGCAAACTTTCTAAACGGGATCGGGTAGTTAGCGATGGTCACGGCAAAGTCCGCGTAATCCTTTGGAATACTGAGATCGCTGAGTTCGATCTGTATCTCAATGAAATCATTGTGAAAGATGGTGGTTATCAAACGGTAACTACAAAAAGCCGAATGAATGCGATGCTTTCCGAGTGGGCACAAGGCAACCCCGGAATATCACAGAGGAAATGGGTGTGGTATCTCCACGAGCAATGCCCATTAACTCATGACCAAAAAAGCAAAGAGTTTCAAGGGGTTGCGAGATTTGAACTCAAAAATTGGCGATAAACAATAATCATTTCAAGAGGTTAACATTATGTCAAAAAGACAATTACAGACGATGGCACAGGCTCACAAAATCAATAATGATCTCAAATACTTGAGGGACTGTGATTCGCAGTTTCTAAACCCTGGAATTCGTAAGTATTTTCAACGACGTAGCAACAAGGCCACTCGACGGTTTAACCGTGCGATCTGTAAGGACTTTCAAGCAAATTGGATAACCCTTCAGAACTCTTCACGAATCTTGCGTCGTTAACATAAGTTCCCGTTTTCATTTAAATAATAAGAGAGGTCAAAACATGAAAAAAATTCACCAGTTTCCAACATGGGAAATTATCGTAGCAATTCCGGCGACTTGTGCAGTCGCTGGCTGGCTCGCTTCAGTCGTGTTCGGTTAAATTAATAATAACAAGAGGTTAGATCATGGAAGATAAAGGAATGAAGTATTTTGAGGCGCATAAGCGATGGATTTTAAAGGCAAAAGAGCTTATCCCTGAAGTCCCCGAATTTAAACCGGATTTTGTCAAGTCGCTAGATGAGCGAATTGATTCGGGAAAGCCACTCACACCTAAACAGTTCAAATCATTGAAGAAAGTGGTTTGGTATCTCAAGAAACAAACGGAGGCAAAGTGATTGATTCTATTCACTTTTTTACTACACTAGTTATTTTGACAACTTTTGGAATTCCCATCTGCTATGTATCTGAGATCATGGGGGATTTCGTGGGAAAGAAGATATGGCAAAAAAGAAAAGAAAAGTCAAGAGGTTACATAAGCAACGAAATCCCTGGGCGTTAAGCCTTTGTTTTTACAAGGGAAAAGGGCATCACGGCGATAAGCGGAAGAAAAACAATAAGTTAGCTTGTCGCAAAAAAATTCAACAAGATTAAAGAGTTATAAATGAAGAAAACTAAAATGATTTCGCTGCTTTATAGTGGAATGCAACGGCAGAACTCCAACCTTCAAGAAGGTCAAAAAAGTGAGTTGTTTCATGCACTTGTGAAGATGATTCGGAACAACGAAGTGGTTGTTTTTGTTGATGAAACTTCAGGCCAAACGATTGTCCAAACAATCCATTAAACTCAGGAGGTTAGAGAATGAGTGTGGATAAGCCCTTGATCTCAAAAGAGATTTCAAATCATATCAGAAATTCTGATTATTGTCACGGACTTGCAGTGAATACTACGGGTCCAGGGGAGTTGCTGGAACTTCTTGAAATGTCAGGGATTTACAAGATTGCTGGCGTAGAGTTAACTGTAGATAATCTAAGGAAAAGTTGGGAGGATGCAAATAATGAGTAGTTTCAAACAGTTAAGTAATCGCGAGTTACAGCGTATAAATTCTTTTTGGCTGGCGGAAGTCAATGACATTGTTGAGCAATGTAAGATTTGTCCGAAGGACAAGAAAATTTTTAATCTCAACAATTTAAGCGAGTTACATGAATTAATTATAAGTCTAAGTAGTCCCAAATTTAAGGGCAGTGAAAAGCAGCGCCGCCAACTTGCCGCATATACTCAGGTTTTGTGGGATGGGCTTCGTGAGCAACAAGGCCGCGAATTTACAGACCTTATGAAAGTGCTTTAGGGAGCTAACAATGATGGTGGAAGTCAATGATATTGTTGAGGTTAAATTACTCGGAGGTCGATTGGTTGATACGGGGAAAGTCGTTGAAATTTATAAGTTTAATGGTCAAAAAGAATTTATGATGTTATCTCATGAGGTTAGCCCTGGGCAAGTCGTTTCCTTTGGTGAGCGGCATGTAAGCCGAATAATTTCAAAAGGTTAAAGAAACATAATAAGAACGGGAGGTTCTATGAAAGCTGTTGAAATCACTCTACTTTCTGACGATATTGGTGGCATGAAATATGGCTATCATTTCAAGCAGGTAGACCACGCTGTATTGATTAGGGAAGTCTCGCAAGATACGAGTCCTAATTTCATCAATCAACCCCTTGAATTCGATGAGGAATCGATCAAGGTGGGCCTTGGGGATATTGACCGTGTTATCGCGGGGTTACAGGCCATGAAGTTGCTCGCCAACAAATAACCGAATAATTATAGGAGGTTAAGAGTATGTCAAGGTCGAGAAAGAAAACATCAATATTTTCAATGACTACCGCTCCATCGGATAAAGCGGATAAAGCCAATGCTAACAGGCGGTTACGCCGCATTGTCAAGCAACGGCTTAAAGACGATGAATTCATTGAGGAAATAGCCCTGCCGCAACTGCGTGAAGTCTCTAACATTTGGGACTTTGCGAAAGACGGCAAAAAGTTCTTAAATATCAATGAGATAGAAGCCTTTCGCGAATACATGCGAAAATAGCAATAATAACAAAGGATTAAAAAATGAGCGATAACAAAGAGTTGCGAGAGCAAGAGCACAAAAAATTGTCCTATAAAGTCTTAGAGTTACGCGACACTGTTCATTCGGTTTGTTCAGTTATAAACATGTCGGGATTGATTAATGATCCTGGGCTGTTGCGGACCAACTGGCCTTGGTCAATGACTTATTACGAATTGCTTAATGAAGTCAATGAGTTGGAGTCAATCCTAAATGACTTCAACAAAAAAGTCAATGAATACAAGGTGTCGGCTAACTTGCCGATATTCCAGGCGATTGATCTGGAAGTTAATATGGAGTCTAACAATGAGCGATAAAGAGTGGGAATCAAACGAGATTTCAATGTGGGTCAATAATGATGAATCATTATACAGGCTTGCACGAGGCAGTTGGAGCCCTAACCATTTCTTTCAAGTGCTTGAAGATAATGGTGTTTCAGAGATTGGTGGTATTACCCTAACCCCTTGGAATCTAAGGGAAGGTTGGGAGGACGCAAATGGTTAATAATATTAAAGAGTTAGCTGATGAAGCTCGACGAGCAGAACTACAGGAAATTATGGCGGAAATGGATGTTCCGAACATGAGGAGAGATCTCAATAAATTCAGCAACTTGAGTTGGCTAAAGCGCAACCTACTGGTTCTAAACGGGAATCACCCTCAAGTCTCAGAAGCCCTTGTTCATATTAAGGTTTTGATGAGAAGGGAGAGAAAGGTAATGTTTCCGAAAGGTTCGGACGCTATCTGACAATCAAGTCAAAACCCAACAATATCGGAGACTTATAATGAATATTATTAAACGTACCGGAATCATTGAGATTTCAGAAGAAGGCGAGGCGCAAGAAATTTGTTTAAAGATTTCAGGTACTAAGCTAGGCAACATCAAAAGAGCAACAATTCCATTACGTTGGAAGCCCACCCATTATGTTAATATCTATAAGGACTTAGAGCCTAAGAAGAAAACGTAATGATTCTGATGGCTCAGATGACCCATAAAGGTAATAAAGTCAATAGGTTGGGGTAGGCATAGGGTAAGTTCTTTAAAGCCTGTTAAATTAAAGGCTTAGGGGATTGACAAGGTATGGGCAAAAGGGCTGTAATGATAGTAGTATATGGCCCATCTAAAATCCCTATAGATTATATAGTGTTATAAAGGCACTAAGGAAGTTAATGAATGGTGAATGTACTTGTATTTATTGTGTTTTGTTTAGGTCTAATAGCCTTTGTAGATGGCGTAGTTCTGGGCTTTGATGCTACTGTGCTTTTCCTAAAGGGGGTAATTACCTTTATTGTTGGGGGCTTAGGTCTGTTGTTAGGTATCGGACTAACCTTAACAATGCTCTACTATATGATTTCGGGGGGTTAGGTCAGTTCATCTACCTCTAATAAGCACCCTAACTACAGCGCGTAGAACGGCGTTTTTGTTTAACTTTCTTTAGAGTGAGATAAAAAACAATTTCGCTAAGTTACGCAAGGCGCTTAGTTTGCTTAGGGGTCCCCCTACCCCCCCGTATCTTATAGGGTTTTCCCGGAATATACTTAACCTAACAACAATAGTATGTTATGATGGCGTCTATACACACAAACAACACGCCGGTAATTTTTGGAGAATTAGGCTTTATTAGGGGGACTTAGGTGAGACTTAGGCATGTAAAGGTTCACTTAGGCTTATTGGGCTTTGCTTATTCCTATGTTATATTGGCTTGTTTTGCTATAGACCTTAAACCAGTGCATTTCGTTCTTTGACTTAGCTATACTGGGAATATAATTAAGTTCATTATGATGTCGAATATAAGGCTATGAGTTTATTGGCTTCTACTTAAAGGTTCATTAAGTTAGACAAAAAAATTTTCTTAATCGCACATTGTGCTTTAAAAAATTCGCGCCCCCCCTATTTTCTCAGATTTTAATACTATTTACTATGTTCAGGAGATAAATAATGAAATTTACAAAAAATTTGCTTAAGCAAATCATCAATAAGGAAATTCAGCTTATCTTAAAAGAAAATGCAGCCGAAACAGCCGATAATTGGTGGGATAATTTAACCCCCACAGAAAAAAGTAAAATCCGCCAAAATTATTTAGCCTTAAAAAATAAGGATCATCAGTGATATAATTTATATCACTGATATACAATTTAAAAGGAAAACAAAATGAAACTCACAAAATCAAAACTAAGGGCACTCATCTTAGAGGAAATCGAGAATGAAACCTGTCCTCGTGTTGGTGTTCGTAGTTTATCTGCTTCTGCAATGAAATTTATACGAAGCAATGGAGGTCATGTATCGGACAATGATCTTCAAACACACTTATTCGATAATAATGACATTGGTGACGATGATTATCTTTCGGAGCTAATTGAGCGTGTGCTTGAAAGCCCACGTTTTCTTGCAATGTATAATGAAGAGGATGCATCATATTCACTAAAAGACAACTTTAAAGGAAAATAAAATGAAAATCACAAAATCAAAACTAAGGGCTCTCATCTTAGAGGAAATCGACGATCAGCTCGCTCCGGTTCAAAAAGGCGATGAGTCTCAAAAAGGCGATAAAATCTATGTAGTAGATTTTTCGTCGCATGATGGCCGAACTCAAGCTAGCTTTAAAACTGAGCAAAGTGCCAAAAGTCTTAAAGCGAGACTAGAAAAGGAACAAAAGTTTGTTGAAGATAATAGATCAAAACTCCGTGATCACGAACTCACATACAACGACAAGGAAACAGGGCAAAAATTCCGATTCTCAGTTATTACCTCACCCACACGTATACGTCTTTATACAATGCCCCTTCATCAGTAACCAATCAAAAGACAACTTTAAGGGAAGATAAAATGAAATTATTAATGGAAAACTGGAACAGATATTTAAACGAACAATCTGATAATATCCAGGCCCCTCCTTCTGATCAGAAGCAAGAACTAACTCGGCGTCAGATGGTATACCTTTCAAAAACCCCTGAATACGACGAATATGGCGATGTTGTTTCTGAGTTTTACCATATTGGAACGATCTATGACGACAGGGATCGTGATTACAACCCGACGCCATTTGATTACAACCTTTGGGTTTTCCATGTGACACAGGAAATGGCAGACAAAGCGTATGCTAGATCTGAGCACTACAAAAAAGGTCCTGTTACGATTCCTACGGGCTGGTTCTTCGAAATGGTCTCAGACTTTGGATCATTTTCCCCCGTCGATGGCCCATTTGGCTCAAGGAAGGAAGCAACAGCAAAGGCTCTCGACGCATATCCTGATGTGATTACGTCGGATGACATCGAAACAACAGATAACGCCAATTCGTCAGAAGAGTTCGGCTTCTAGAAAAAATTTTATTTCTATTTATGCTATGGATTACACTTTACTACGCAATAACCTAGAATTAGAGATAAAAAAGGAATTCCCCAACTTTGAGTTGGTTGATAAACGCGATTCTTTACTTATGAAAGTTCTATCTAAGGTCTTGTTTTTTAATAAAACTTTTATGAGCCGCTATATTACGGTTATTGGTAATAAGGTTTATGTCCCCTCCCTACCCTATAAAGAAGATGACCCACTCGGAGCTTGTGTAATTTTGGCTCATGAATGGGTTCATATGAAAGATGCTAAAAGGTGGGGCTTGTTGTTTAAGTTTGGGTACTTATTTCCGCAAATTTTCGCGTTTCTCGCTCCGCTCGGATTGATCTGGCCCCCGGCTTGGTTATTTGCCCTATTTCTTCTGCCATTGCCCGCCCCTGGCCGCGCTGAGTTGGAGTTTCGGGCCTATGCTGTAAGCATGGCCGTTGTATGGTGGTTAACGTCACAGGAGCCATCCTGGGGCTTTTATAAACGTCAATTTAATTCTTCAGCTTACTACTGGATGTATCCTTATAGTGGAGTTGTCGAAGTGACTTTAAAAGAAGAGTTTGAAAGAATTCGCTCTATGGATCTCAGACCCCATGAACGACAGATTTTAGAAATCTTGATTGGGGAGTAACTATTTATATTATGAAAGAAATCCTAACCGAATGGCGTAAGTACTTAGCCGAAGAACAAGAGGCAGATTCTCTTGCAGAAGAGCCAACCAAAATTATTGCCAATGCATTTATTAAAGGTGGCTTGACGCCACAGGAAGCGGGGAATGTTACCACTGCCATGAATCTCAAAGGTGTTTTACCCCAGCAGGCTCATGAGTGGGCAGAAATTATTGTTAAAGCTGGAGTAGGGTTGGGCATAGGTTTCCGTCCGCTGGTTTGGAAACTTTATCAACATAGAGGACTATTTCCGAGTGGCACTTTTTTAAGAAGAGCATTGCAATCTTTGCGTCGAGCATCTCTCTTTATTTCTCATAGTCCTATCAGGTTCGCATCAAGGTTTTTAGGACCTATAGGCTGGGCATTGTTAGCATATGATGTAGCTACATTTATTAAATATTTAAGTGAAGAACATGTGAAAATGTCTAAAGTTAGGGTTTTAGAAAGGCTTCGTAAAGCTGAAGAATTGTTACTTAAGGGTAAATTAAACCTTAATAAAGACCAGTGGGACGCATTGGCTAAAGATTTTATAATTGCTGGAACAATGGTACCTGAAATAAGAGAACATCGAAAAGAACTTTTCCAACATACTCAAAGGTTCAGTTCTGCTGGTGGTCAACTAGCTGCGTTTTTTAAAGACTTATTAACGCTAGCATAAAAACTAATTTATAACTACTGACTTACCCTTTGCCGATAATGATTTGATAATAGGTGATAGCTTTTTATCGTTCACCCACATGAAAAGCAGATCTTAGATATTTTGATTAATATACCTTAAGGACCCATAAAGAGGAACAACATCAACCTCTTGTGTTTTTAAAGTTATCTTTTTGTTCGTATTGTGCTCTGAGTTTGTCTTCAAGGTATTTTTGTTTCATTGCCTCAAGACCCTCGTCTAGTTTGACCATAATCTCTTTGTGGTCTTCGCGGTTTCGCTGTAACATTTCGTAGTTTTTCTTTAGAGTCTCAACTACATTTTTATTTAGGTCATCGTAGCGACCCTTAAAGTTTTTTCTCATCGTGTGGTTTGACAGTAGTAGAGAAAGAGTCCACATACCAAGTATGCCGTATTCAACTAATCCATTTAATGCTTCCACCCATTCACCCTCCGTGGTTTATAGGATAAATAGTTTTTTATTTCCAGAAAATTTGAATACCAACAAGCGTAAGTGCCAATAAGGAACTCATAATGTTTTTTGGTGTAAAAGCAGATTCCCCCAACAATATCCAGGTTAAAATAGGAAAACTAATATATGAAAGGCCAAACCCTAATAATCTTGAAGACCAAGCTGTACCTAAACCTTCATATGACAACTTAGCACCCCACCAGAATGAAAATGATACTGGAAAAGAATAAATTGCTATTGTTAATAAGGGCTTATCTTTCCACCATTCCCAGGCAAATTGGGAATTATTTAGAAACCAAGCGAACACCTGGCCCAACAATAGCATGAGAGAACCATATATAATTAATGTTGTTTTTGACATTATACATTGGTCTTTTTATCAAACTTCGACATAGTTTCTATTGCATTTTTAAGTGGAGACTGATTCTTTGCCATCATGTCAGCAAAGAAATCTCTATTTGCCTTATTTAACTCCCAGTGCCATGATTCACCACCATAGTTGACCAAACCATACATAGGTCCATAATATTTTAAAAATAATCCGGTATTTGAATTTCTAGCTGCATCATTTCTATCCCCGTCTAAGCGACCTTCATCGCCCTGCAAGAAAAAATCAACTGTTCTTCCAGTACCATGTTTTGGGTCACCGGAATAAATTTTATAGGTATCATCGTTAAATGCCGTAAGAGTTATTCTTTCTTTTGGTCTTGCTACTTCTTTTCTAGCAACGAGATGAATAGCATAGGCTAAGTTTGTTACAGGTTTTTTATTTAGATAAAATTTTCCATCCTTTATTGTTAATTTTGTACCCTTAAAGGATATGGACGTTGCACCATTCTTTAATGCTTGATTTAATTTATTAAACTTATTTTTGAATTTTTTCTTTTGGATGTTATCATTTCTAAAACCAGAGTAAAATCCAGAAGGCATAAAATATTTAGAGTTATGATCAATTATGCCCAGCAAAGAAGCGTGAAACCTCATGTTATTAATTAACCAAGCAAGAACTTTATCTATTTTAGCATTAGCAGGTCCAAGTTTAACAAGTTCGGTGGATCTGCCCCTGGCGTTTGAAGCCCTTGTCAGTGTGGGCTGGCCTGGGTGTGTAAAGCCAAATCGAATCTTTTTAGCTTGTTTGGTAAGATTGTTAAAAAAGGATTCCACGTCTTTAGCTGGATCAAAGTTTTTATCTTTTATTTTTTGAACTAATTTATCTGTTGGAGTGCTTCTTTTAAGATTGGATGTAAATGGAATGATAACTTTAGTTCCTACAGGTATTGCCAATTCTTTAATATCCGTGCCCCTGTCAAATCCAGGAGCCTCTTCCTGACCCGGCATCGGCGTAGGTCGAGCCGCCATGCGTGTGCCGCGACCGTACTCCATAGCAATTTCCATTTGGAGATTGTTGTAATTCCATTTTCCTTGTGGGGTTGTTGTATCGTATGGTAAGTTAAATTTGTCAATTAAATCTTTAATTGTGGTCGGATCACCCTTTTCAACTTCATATTCCACATACCCAGGAGGAATTAAATTTTTTGCAGGCTTCTTTTTCTCAGTTAAATACTCGCGCCACTCTTTAATAATATCTTTCATTGTTATTAACCTTGATTTTGCTATGTTCTCGTCGAACATTCTTATTTAAAGTAAATAGTTTACAAATTCTTATTTTCTTCCCAGCACTTTGGACAGACAAGGGCTTTTGTGTCGCCATCTGCGACAACCATCCAACTCTTTGCCATCTCTCTACTGCGCTTATCAAAATCATAGTTACATAGTGAACAGTTATCAGGTAAGAAAATACCACTTAATTTGTTTTGGATTTCCTTATTAGTATCTTTTTCTTCTTTAAGCTGTTTTTTCCTATTAATTTTTCTTGTTAAGTTGTTGCTCATGTCTTGATAATAACATATTTTAATGGTACTCTTAACTATTTATTTTTAGTTATGGAGAGTTTATTATGAAAATTCGATTTATCATTAAAGAACAGGAAGAAATTAAGCCGGTTGAAAGTCCCGAACAAATAAATAATAAAAGAGACAACCTTAAAGCAGAAATTCAATCAGAATTATCTGCTTTGAACTTATCTACTGTTACTCCCGAACAGTTACAAAATTTATTGGACCAAATTAAAACAATAAAGGGCAAAGATACATCAATAATTGGTGAAAAAAAGAGCAAAAAGAAAAAATGAAAAAATTATTACCACTCTTTATAACTTTGATGATTTCAATGCCCGTATTTGGAAAACCTAAGACAAAGTTTTATGATTTTAGTGATCAACTTATTGATGGCAAAATAAAAAAGCCATCAACAATCTATATGGAATCAAGAACTCGTGCAAAATTTGAAAAACTATTAAAATTAAAAAAATCTTTTACCCCAAGATTGATTTTGACTGCTAAAGAATCAATATTAAAGTAAAATTTTGTTAATGAACTGTCAAACTAATATATTTTGACAGTTCATTTTCAATAATGGCGCTGTGCTCAATTTTATTTTTAACCTTTTTCATAATTTCAAGACATTCTACAGTGTTTAAATTCTCATAATGAAACTCTATAATCTCTGATAACAAATTTATTGTTTCAATTACACTACCTGTATAAACCACAAGTGCATCAAAGATATAATCGTCTAAATACTGATTTTCGATTAACAACATTTTTGCCCTGCTTCTACAAGAAGCTGCTATTGTAAGGATTTTTAAGATGTTTGTTAGTTCCATACAGTAAATTATACTATTTCTTAGAAACTTTTTTAAACAATTTTAAAAATTTTTGATCAATTTGAGTTTTATTCTGTGTTTTTGCGTTGAATTTATAGGCTGATTCGAATTTCTGCATAAATTTCTTTTTTCTTTTACTATCTTTTGTAGAAAACGCACTTGAGCCAAGTGCAGATAAAGATATAATGCTTAAAGAAAAAATAACTAAAAAGTTTTTCAAAACTTATCCCTCCCAGGTATTTATAATATGAAGAAAATTATTTCTGTGTTAATTTTACTATTCTTAAATAGTTGTTCATTAGGTTCTATGAATTCAAAATCTGTTTTTTTTAGCGGAACTTTCTTAAAAATTGAAAAAATTGTAAAAGTAAAGGCATGTAATCCAAAAAACCCTAAACAATGTATTACAAGAAAAATGAATTCAAGTGCTTCTTCATTTTTAATTGGACATAGAAAGGATCGCTCTTATATTATGACATCTGCCCATGTTTGTGTAACTGATTATGGAAGATTAATTTACTTACCAGGGTTTGAGGCGCAGGAAATATTCTATGGAGTGACAGAAGACCTTAAAAAACATACATATTCTATAGAACAAATAGACCCTGCCGCTGATCTTTGTGTTGTTTCAACAAAAAGATTTAAAGGCAAGCCATTTAAGATTGCAAGAAAAAATCCTAAACGTGGAAAGAAGGTTTATAATATTGCTGCACCGCTGGGAGTTTTTGAAAAAGGGTTGGTTCCATTATTTGAAGGGTATTACGTTGGGCAGGCACACGGAAGAAGCGCCGTTACACTTCCAGCAACAGGCGGTTCCTCCGGTTCTCCTATTTTGGATAAAAATGGTAGAGTTATTGGAGTTGTAAGTGCAGTAATGAAAGATTTTCATCATGTCGTTATAATATCAACCTTAAAACAAATAAAATCTATGGTAAAAACCATTAAACAGTAAACTATTTACTTAGGTTGTGATAAAATGTCTAAAATAACTAAGATAAAACACGAAAACGAGAATCCAAATCAAGCATCTATGGCAGTAGTCATTTGTCCATATGATAGGGTTCTAATACTTAAAAGACCCAGAACTCTTAGAAGAGAAGAATTTCCTAACAAATGGTGTTTAGTCGGTGGAGGTGCTTTTGAAGGGGAAACTCCCCTTCAAAACGTTGTTAGAGAGGTCGAAGAGGAGACTGGAATACAATTAAAGCCCTCTACGTTACATTATTTACTGAATAAACGCGAAGGTGATAAAAATTATCATTTTTTTTATGTTAGAACAGACAAGCAACCAAATATGATGAGCGTATTAGATGAACACGAAGAATTTAAGTGGATCAGAGCCGACGAAATAGGCGATTATGACATGATTAAAGGAACTCACGACATTATAAAAATAGCTTTACGGAATATAATGTAATGAAATTAAAAATAGCAAAAAATGAATTAGATTTTACCCAAAAACCTACTTTAAATAAAGATTTTTGGCAAAATGAAAAATTAAACCCTAAAGTTAGAAAAGCTGTTCTTACTATTGTTAAAAACTATCTAAAATCAACAAATTTAAGGCTTTCAATTGATAATATTGATGAAATTGAGTTCACGGGTAGTTTAGCTAACTACAATTACAATAAATTTAGCGATGTCGATATTCATTTACTTTTTGATTTCTCAGAATTGGGCAATGACCCTGATTTTATGCGCGAATTACTAATTGCAAAAGCAATTAATTGGAACAATCAACACAATATTACCATTTTTGGTTACGAAGTAGAGTTATATATTACAGATACAAAGTCAGACCACCACTCAACCGGTGTTTATAGTATAAAAAACGATAAATGGTTGGTTAAGCCGGTTAAAGATACAAAACTGTCAGCAGAATTAAATTTAAACAAAATAAAAAATAAAGCGGACAAAATTTCAAAGCAAATTAATATGCTTGTTGTCAAAAATGAGATTTCTTTAGAAAAAATCGAATCCCTTAAAGATAAGATTAAAAAAATGAGAGAATCGGGCTTGGAAGACGGGGGTGAGTATTCTACAGAAAACTTGGCGTTTAAACTGCTCAGAAGGCGCGGTGAACTAAATACTCTTTATACCCTTATGAACCACGCATCGGATGCAGAACACTCGTTAGATGAAGGTACAGAGTGGTGGAAAAAGAGGCGCAAGTTAGATAACAAAAACTATCGTGAGCTTATGGGATATGTCAGCGGAAAAAGAGCTTTTAAAAGAAAATATGCTGCTAAAAATACCGGATATCCAAAATCAGTTAGTCGTAAAAAACTAAGCAAACTTGGTGCGCCTTATACGATGGACCCCCCAAGAAGATTACCAAAGAGTGCGCCTCCTGGTATTGCCGAATCACTATTAAAAGAATATACTGGTAAAGTTGAGAAGGCGGCAGAGAATATTAAAGCAGAAATAGATAGTGGCAAACCTTTTAATTTGACCTTGAACAAGCGAGCTTTTGGCCAGTTTAAATGTCTTAATGAACACACTTATGAAATTAAAAGAGAAGGTGAAAAATATAATTTAAAATTAAAAGATTCTGTAGAAGCTATTACTACAGAAATTGCTAAAAAGTATAAAAACGCAGGCCGTATTGACCCAATTTCTCGATGTGTTTATTATTCGGGCGAGGCTATTATAAACTCTCAAGTTTTAAACTCTATTTTGTTATCAGAACTTGGTCAGGGGAATGTTAAGGACATTCCATCTGCCCCTCCGTTACCTGTACCTCCCGAACCTAAAGCAAAGCCTAAATTGAAAAAACAGTCTGAAGCAGAGCCCAAGGCCCCTGTAATACCTAAAGAGAGAAAACCTGAGACATCTAAAGAGGTAGAAATTGAAAAAAAGCCCAAGACCCCTGAAAAAACAGAGCCAGAAATACTTAAAAAAGAAAAGCCTGAAATACCTAAAGAAGTCAAAAAAGGCTCTATTTTCGTTGGAAATAGTCAAAGATTTTCTTTTGCAGAGGCATTAATAAAAGAATTAGATTATCCAAAGCCTTTAAAAATATTTGGGGCCTCTGTTGCCAAACCGGGTAGTTCTCCGAAAGACTGGACATACGGTAAAAAGAAAAAAGACTTGGAAAAATTTCTTAAAGATAACAAAACCGGGATAAGTTTGGTTGGCCTTGCTTTTGGTGATCATCGCACGGATTCTTCTAATACAGATATAATTGGTGTTATTCGTCAGATCTTACCAAATGTTAAAATTGTTTGGCAAGGCCCTCCGCCGATTTGGAAAACATTAGGTAAGAAAACTTGGTCAAATAATAAAAGAAGATCAAACAGTAAAGCAATAGCAAAAAAGGCAACAAGCTTAAATTTTGAATTTATTAACCCCTACAATTATATTACGAAAAATGATAAAAACCTTTATAGGGATCATGTTCATTTAAAACCAGCCGGTGTTAAAGAACTGTTAGGAAGATATAAAGCTAAGAGAAAAACAAATGGAGACAATAAAAAAGTAATTGGTTCTGTTGCAGCCATGGCTAAGAACTTAAATTCTAAACAAAGAAAAAATGCTGCGATAATTGAAAGTGTATTCAGGGCAGCAGGGTTTTCAGATAGGGCAATCGCTGCTGCAATTGTGAACGCCATGCATGAGAGTGCTGGTATGCATTCATACACTGTTGGTGATGGTGGCAGTAGTGTTGGACTATTCCAATTGAATAGGGGGTCAGACAAAAAACCTTTTTGGGGTTTAGATCCCAAAATGACAAAACAGACTCGTGAAAAGTATAGAAAATTAGCACAAGATAATACACTCAATCCAAAATTTTGGAATACTTCTCTCAAATTATACAAGGGAGGGCTTTTACAAGATTTTATTAAAGATAGATTAAAAGCTGGCGACTGGAGATTTGATCCTGAAGAAAATACAAAAGGGATATTATCGGATCGTAAAATGTCACAATACAAAAAAGCTGATAAGGATGGAAAAACTTTTTTAGAGCTTGTTGAGATGTTCCTAACAAAAATTGAAAGAGCGGGAGATCCTTTATTACCTAAAAGGATAGCCCTCGCGAAAAAAATGTTCCCAAGCATGTCAAATCTGTAGTCAAATCTGTAGTCAAATCTGTAGACTATATACTTAAAGGAAAAAAATATGTACAAAATTAAAAATTTAGCAAAAAAAACTTTAAACAGAAAACTCCTTGAAGAGTTTTTAGATTTTGCAAATAAAAAGTTAGAAGTTGATAAACCTTATTCAGTTTATTTTGTTGATGATAAATCAAATGCAACAGACCCACTTGGCAAAACTGCCATGTACAACCCTTCTTCTAGTTCTGTATATGTTTATGCTACAAATAGACATCCAAAAGATATTCTAAGATCTATTGCTCATGAGCTAATGCATCACAAACAAAACTGTGATGGGCGTTTAGATAAGACCTATGGCGAAGGTTCTGATGACCTTGAGACTCTTGAACTTGAAGCAAACGAGGCAGGATATTTGGTTAGAGAGTTTGAAGATGGTAGAAAAGAATTGAATGAAGATACCCTGCCGTTTGGGTATGGAACGGAAGAAGAGAGCAAAAGAATAAAAAAACTTATAAAAGATAAGCTTGCATCTTATGGATTTAATCCAAATACGGACCCATTTGGTGAAAAAATTAACACTTTTAATAAATTATCCTTAAGAGATTTAGTGGCTATAACAAGATATAATGAAGACCCACAGGAAATAAAAAAACAGGCTCGCGTTCGTTCAATTCTTGGAGTAGATTATTTTTATAAAAAAATTACTTCTCACAAAAATATAGCAAATGGAGTCGTGGCAATTCTTCAAGATTTTTCTAAAATTAAAAATGCCACTGTTTCAAACATTGATACACCATCTAAGGCGTTGAAAACTGCTGCAAGAAGAATTTATTACTTTTTTGATCCACCACAGGGAGTGGTGCCGGGATACAAAAAACAATTTCCTCAATATGCACATAAACATGTTGAACAATTGTTACAACGACTTCGTGACAATTACTTTAACAAGGCGATGGAGATTGTTTCAAGACACGCATCTTCTGCCGATGCTATAAATTCCGCAACTGCTGGAATTGAACAAAGTATTGGCGCTTGGGGCAATAGAACAGTAAATTGGTGGAAAGATGCATCTTTTACTGAGAAGAAAAGATGGGTTTTGATGGCGATAGGAATGATGCCCCCCGAAATAGCTGCTACTGCTGTGGGCGGCTCAGTTTCTCTCATAGGAACTCCCGCTGCTGGTGCAGCAGCGGGATCATTAGCAGCTATCGTTCCAGTCGCATCAGATGCTGCTGCGGGTGTTTCTTACTTTACTGAAGAACCAAAAGATCCATTAATGGGTGCTCTCTGTTTGTTTTCCGCTGGATTGTCTTCATTCGATGCAGCCAAAGCGTCTCGCATGTCTCAATTGCTAAAAGCTGAAAATAAAACTTTAGCTCGTATTGAAATGATCAATATTTTAAATACGAATCCCGCTTATCTTAATAAAACTTTACAGTCTTTAGATAAGGCGGCTGTAAGTCTTGAAAAATATAACTTGCCAATTCTTGCTCGACCTTTTAAATCGAGCGCTCAGTACATAAGGCAGCTTTCCGAAGCAGCAAAAATTTCAGATGAGTTAGTTGGCACTTGGACTCGTGTTGAGAGAGGGCAGGCTCCTGAATGGGCTAAAACAGGAGTCGCAACAAAAGGGGCTATCGAGACAATTGAAAAGAAAACGGGTGATACGGTTAAAGATTCAGTAATATTAAATTACAGAAAAATGACTGGTCGTACATCGGGCGCTCAACAAATTGGTAGAACAACCCCAGAAGAGATTTTGGATGTTTTTTCCTCTGCTGAAAATTCTACATTTGAGGGAGGTTATTCTCTTTTCTCAAAAGATTTTGTTGAAGAGATTGTTGAGCAGGCACCCGAGGCTTCCAAGAGACTTGACAGTGCTTATAATCCTTATGCTGCCGAATACGCTGCCGACCGCGCAATTTTAGAAAAATACGATGCCTTGAGCAATATCGCATACGAGGCTAAGTACGGTGGGAAATTTTTAGATGATATGGTATTACCATCTATAGATTTGAATAGATTGGGATTAGAGAACTTTGATCAGATATTGTCAATTCTTAATTCTAAATTTTCAGCTAATAAAAGACCATACGATCTTTTATTTAATAGACTAAGAAAATTGACTGAATTTAAATTTTCAAAGCAAGAACTTGAAGAAATTGTATTAAAATATTTTAAAGAAGAGTCTGATGATATATCTGGTGAAGTTAGATATATATCAATTCCGGGTGCAGCACCAGAAGATGCATTTAATAAGATTTCAAAAGAAATTGTTAATTTATCTAAAACAAGGAACGAAGCAGAATTTTTAAGAAGGATTGCAACAGCAGGAACAGCAACTGTTTCAAGAGGCGGCAGAGTAATACCAATCGGTCCCTCTGTCAAAGAAGGGGTTGATTTTGCCTATAACGAGGCTGCACGCGATATTGCTTTAACCCCCGGTTTTAGACAAAGACTCACAGATCGTGTTTTAGACAAAATTGAGAAAAAAGGCAAGGATATAAGAGTTATAAAGCAACAAGAATTACGAGTTATAAACGAAGAAAGTGCCAATGAACTTCTTAAACAGATTGTACCAACTTCACAGACTTATAAAAAATATTTAAAAACTTATGATTCTGGGCTTGTAAAATTTAAAGATAGAGTGGGCTCTGTAAAAGAAAAATTAGGGAACTTAATTGGAATTACTGGCTCAGTTATCCGATTTAACTTTACTCCATTTGGAACAAAACAGTTTGGTAAAGACCTTGTAACACTGGCAAAAGCAACTGTAGGGAAATCAGATGTTAAAAGTGCAGCTAAAGCACTTGGAAGAGTTGCTGTCGCTGGCGCAAGAACAGGAATCACCATTATGAAAATCAAGACAATTCTTGATCAAGCTAAAGCAATATACGGCAAGGGTGGTCCTCAAAGCGATGTATATAAGGTTGCAAAAGGTTTAAATCCTGATGAAGAACCCGGTGCAATATCTCTTTTATGGACTGCGACAATGATAAAAACTGTTGAAGCTACAGAAGAAGTTAAGAAATACTTTCAAGATAAATTTGAAGTTGATGTAGATGAAGTAAAGAAAGAAATTCCTAAAAATGTAGAACGAAAATTGATTGAAGTTGGCGTTGTGGCATCATTAGAAAAAGAAAAATCTGAGCCTAAAAAGGACGATAAGAAAAAGCCTAAAAAGCCAGATTCAAAAGAAGATAAAGCTAAAAAAGAAGTAGAAACAGAAGGGGAAAAAGCTAAAAAGCAAATTCCAAAAATGAATGAACAAATTAATAAACCCAAAGTTCCGAAACCAGTTAAAAAGGCTGCTGCCAAAGCATCTAAAAAACCAGAATCAACAACACGAAAGCCGGGAGAAGCTGGTGGCACAAAAGCAGGTGCTAATGAACGCGGAGGTAGTGGAGAGGGCAAAGGCGCAGGGGGGCGCTTTAGATTTAACGAAAACGCAATTTCCGAGTTCTTAAAGGCCCATATTCGCAACAAAAAAACAGTAGAAATCGCAAAGAGGTCTTCTGAATTAAGTTCATTAGATAACAAATTAGCTGAAATGTTAATTGCTGCGTGGAAATCTGTTCCTAAAGATTATAATTTTGCTCTTATCGATAATGGCACGAAACACAGCGTCTGGGCGCAGGTATTTACAACAAGGCGAGACGAAGAAGTAATTACACCCAATGATTATGACAAAAGCCATATTTCTGAAAAGATAAAAACTTTTTTTAGAAAACATAAAATTGATCAATTGAACTCAGACCAGAAAAAAGACTTTGAGGAATTATTGAACCAGTTTACAAAGCATTACAAGAAGTCTACAAAGGAAAAGAAGAGTCCTACAAAAGAATCAATTAAACAGTATCGTAATAAAGTTCTAAACGAAAGATACGAAAAATTATTAAAAGGATTTACAAAAGAGGGCAAATAATGGCAAATTGGACCCCAAATAACACTCAAGCAGCGAATAGTGGCAGTTTACAATTATGGATTGATGCTGAGAATACTAATGGTTATGTGGCAGAAAGCAGTACAACAACAGATGACGTTTATGGAACGGCTAATAATATTAGCCAAATAAACAATTTGGGTACAACAGGATTTAACTTAACAAGGGCGGGCACTGGGTATCCAACACTTAGAACTGGTTCTTTATCTGGTAAAAACGGTTTTAAATTTGGTAATTTAGCAAGCAGTTGGTCTAATACCGTAATGGAATCAAGTGATGCATCTATTACGACAATTAGAAACAATGATGATAGACTAGTTTTTTCGGTTATGTCAAACATTTTTGTTGACACCAGAGGCGCAACTTTTAAAGGTGTTTGGGGTTTTGGCAATTTTCAAAGTAGAAATGGGTTTTCGGTATTTGTTGACACTAATTCTAATAGAGATAGTCCAGTTCTAAGTTTCACTTTTAGTGACCACTCCGCAGCTTCAACTGATTTAATTTCTGACCCCCCAAATAAAGTAATAATTACTGCTCAAAACTCATCAAGCATTAGTAATAATCAAACACTGTTTTTAAACACTGAACAAATAATTTCTACTGGGGTTTCGTTATTAACAAACGTTAGTGCTGCGGAGTCGGGTTTCAAACTGGGTTCCAGTAATTATTCTCCTGATGCCTCAGATTATGTGTTGCATGAATTACTTGTTTATTCTGTTGCTGATTCTGGTACAGGTGCTGATGGTTTTAGAAATACAGTAGAAGGTTATTTAGCTCATAAATGGGCAATTACTGACCTTTTACCAACCGATCACCCTTATAAAAGTTCTGCTCCCCAAATTGCGGGCGGGGGTGATGCCGGGAACACTGTCAGTGACAAGGGCTCAAAATTCAATATTAATCCAGAAGGAGCCCCAAATGGTCCAATAATTAGCAGATATAATGCAGTAAATACTAATTATAACAAATCTAATGGCACTAAACAAATTCCATTCACACTGCAACAACCTGGACCTTTTTCTTTAAAACGAAGAAATGTTGCATACAAATTAGTTAGCGGAGACACAAATGAGTAAATTTTTAAATGAAGGCGGTAATGTTTTTAAAGCTGCCGAAGGCGGTTCTGAAACAATTCGAATTAAACGTGAAGACGTTGATCCTACCCTTAAATGGTTAGAAGATATTTTAGGAATTGATCTTGTCGATTTTAAGTTAGGCACAACTGGTAAAAAAGAAACTTCTGGCGATTTAGATATTGCGATTGATAAAAATAAAGTCACAAAAGATGACTTGGTTAATAAATTAAAAATATGGTTAGATAAAAACCATCCAGAACTTAATTTAGCAAACTCAA
>Ga0208299_1000316_pt1 | contig 46495 bp, 52 predicted proteins | sample 15_taG_FD_184089 | JGI IMG/M metagenome (GOLD analysis project Ga0208299, IMG submission 184089) | Marine viral communities from the Subarctic Pacific Ocean - 15_ETSP_OMZ_AT15312 metaG (SPAdes) (version 2) | ecosystem: Environmental > Aquatic > Marine > Oceanic | place: Pacific Ocean | collected... | reverse complement strand
TTATAACTTCGTCTCCGATTTTCACATCAGAAATCTTTTTAAGAGAACCATCTGACATGGCTAACATACTGTTTTTACTCAGCTTTTCACCCATTTTCCAGAACTCCAAGGCTGCTCCGTATACAACGGAATACAGGTCGATTCGTTCCGCCATTTCCATGAAAAATTGTTGTACTTTTTTATTTTTGCATGTGATATTAATCTTGCTTATTGGATACGAAGCATGAAGATTGATTGCATTTCTAACGATTGGATGCGTGTCATAAAAGACACGGTTCCAAGCGTTCATAGTCACTCGGTCTCTTGGGAGGTTTAGGTTCGCAAGCTGGAATAACGGAGAATATATCTCCGGAGACATTCTATCTGAAGTTCCAGATACAGTTGGCCCAGGCATTGGAGAAGATATAGATCCACTCTTTATGAGATTTAGAGCTTTCTTCCGATAATTTATACTATGAGCAATTGATCCAGATAAGGTTGAGTTTTCTTCATTATCTAGGCGTTTATTTGCAGCATCTGAAATTTGTGCTCTTCTAGTTTCGGAAAGAGATTCTGCTGTCTTTTTAGTTAAAGGAGTCGGCGGCCGATCTGTTCTTCTACTCATGTTATATTCTCCGCTTAATATTCGCAATTACAGCTCTTGGATATTGAGACTGCCTTTCCATTCCGGGCTTAATAGAGAACCCTTTGGTTAAATCAAATTTGTATGCCATATAAGCATACATTAATGCCATAAATCCATCGTTTGGAGAGTTTCCCTTAACATAAGTCTTAATGGGCTGGCCGCCAGAGATTCTTATTTTTGATTCCATCGATGTGCAGTGATCAATTAACCACTCCACATATTCATAACTTTTCCATGGGAATCTAATCTTTCCCTTTCTAAACAACTCAATCAGCTCGTCAATTAGTAGATCTTTATTATAAGAAATAATTAGCTCATCTTCCCTATATTTTACCGGCTTTACCAAACTTCCGCTTCCCTGGGCCCCCAAAAACCTATCTCTATAGGTAAGTTGCAAGTCAGTTACAACATCTTGCCCGAAGAACCAGTCAGATACACCTCTTGTTATCCCAAACCGCCTGTACATTTCATTTATCGTATCTTTTTTAAATTCAAATGTATTCTTTTTTAGCTTATGAGCATGCTCAATTGAGAGAACTCCATCTGGAGAGGCGGAGAGGACTACCACACAAGAGAACGACTGTCCACCTTTTGAGTTCGGATCATCATCTTTTCCGCCCCAGTCTGACCCAAGGTATACTGACTTCTCATCTCGCTTTATAGACTTGGCAAAGTATCGATCCGGGTCTCTACATAGCTTATAAATCTCCGCCTTAGTAAGCGGGGCTCCGGCTCCCGAATAAAATTCCCCAATGACTTCATTCTTCCAAAGCCTTTCTGTCTGGGCCGGATTATTTTCCGGCATAAGTTTTTCAATATTTTCTTTTGTGAAATATGGGATATAAAGCTGATTGATATGATATCCGACAAAATCAGAATCTTCAAACGGCCTTGTTCCAACCCACTTCCCCAATTCGATAGCCTCTATCTTCTTTTGCTTTGTTCCGCAGAGAGGGCATTGAATTGTATTCTCATATAACCAAATCGACTGCCATCTATTGTCGTCAGGGAGGTAAAAGGGGTAGGTCTTTTTGCAATTAATACAGCCCAAATGATAATATCTTTGGTCTGATTGATCCCAAATAGTTGAAAAATGAGTATTTTTGTCCTTTGGTGTTCCGAAATAAACCTGCACACCCTGGCCGACCGGTCCATATTTTGCAGCAGTAAGAATTTTGGTAGCGTTTCCTATCGCATGTCCAAGCATCTCCTGAACCTCATCGAACATAGCAACGTCAACTGTCATACCACGAATTCTGTCGCCGTCAGCTCCCAGGCTGTCTATCCAGAGAGTTCCAGTATTGAACTGCTTCATCGTCAGATTGTCAACGGAGTTAGGGCTATTTAATTTGTTTTTTGTTATGAAGTCGTCTTTCGCCGTTCTTATGAGGTTTTCTAACTTGTCTTGAGAAAACTTCTTCACCTGGCCTAAAGCGGGGAAGAGATGGATAACGCGAATGTTTGGGTCACAAAAAAGCCCACTGTTTGTAAAGAATAAATCAAGAGCCCCAGCCATAACTGTGGCACCAACCTGTCTTCCTTTCTTTATAACAACCGGCTTTCCATCTGGCCTAGTAGCCTGAAGGGCTATATACCGATAGATATCAGACATGAACTTCCAACCGTTATCTAAAACGTTGAATTCAGCTCCGTCTAATGTTAGATTACCTTTTACAAAGTGTGCTGGATCAAAATCGAGGAAGCTTGACTTTAATTGTTCAAATAAATCTTTTTCACTCTTCTTATTTACCATTTTATCCAGTTTGTGCGTGTGTCCAATAATCGGACAGATCAGCAGCACCATCTTCCTCCGAGGAAAATTCTTCTGGAATATATTTTACTTCGTCTTTAGTATAATTTTCAGAACTTTTATCACCTATAATCTTTTTAATTAAGTCCATAAACTTTTTATTGTCTATTTGACGCATTAGATTAGAAAGTCTTAATCCAGGCTGCTCATAGCATGCGGCAAGTGCTGCCTGCGCGCCGACCTCTGGCCGATGCTCTGTCAGGCCCTTTATGTAGTCTATGACCATCCTTAGCGATTTAAATATCTCCGGATTGCACTTTTGGCAGTTGTTCTTTCCGCAAGAGCAATTATCAGGATTTACTTCGCTAGCGACTTTTGTTGGTCCGCCGCTATCAACGTCCTTAATCAAATTAAAGCCTGCGCGGTCCTTTATGTCGGCCATCTTCTCATCAATGCTAGAAAAATCTTTTCTCTTTTTCATAATTGACTTCAGATTATCCAAATAGTCAGCATTCTTCTCAAGATTTTTTGAGAAATCACTGATCCAATCTGCTGTTGAGCAGGCTGTATAATCTTCTGTTAAATTTTGACGATTAATCTTCATTTTATATCCAACTTATGCGAAGTAATTTCTCATAAAGTCTACGTTTTGCTTACCAGTGCTGTCATCTTTGTTAATCTTCTGTGAGAATGAGCCTCTGTCCTTAAAGACATGGAATCCACTATCAACGAGAATCTGCATTATAGACAGCTCTTCCCGATCAGTCAGGTCATACTTCTTTGCCAAGAAGTCATATACCTCTTCCATTGGGTGCCCAGCGGAGACATGAGCATTTATCATGATCCCAGAAATAGCTCTTTCAAACGCGGTTACTGTGATAACAATATTGGAAGGCGTGCCGGCCTCCTTAACGAGGTCTTTGTAGTCTACACTTTCTCCAGACGAAGCAGCCCACGCCGGTGGGAGTTTGGCCGAAGCCCTTTTTGAGTGGTCTTCTTTTACTTTTTTATTTAGCTTATTCAGATGATCTTTTAACACGAGAACATCTCGCATAATGGCAACCCTGATATCCTCAAGGGCTGCAATATCCAAGAGACTATCTCTGTCTCCCTTAATTGCCCTAGATATTTCGTCGTTTGTTCTCCCCAGAAAGCTCAAAGCTCGTTCGCAGCCGAGCGTAGTACGCCCATCATGCTGAGGGATCTTAGACGGATACTGATCAGTAATGTAGGCCATAAATTTAGACAGATCTCCATCGTTTTCATAATCAGTTTCTTTTTCTTCTACATCATCCTCTAACTCTTCTGGTCGCACATCTGCGCCAGGAAGAAGATCTCCGAGAACTACGTCTCCATGATCTTTCACAAGCTCAGTGACTTCTGAGTCAAGATTCTTTAGCTCTTCTGCTAAGCCGCCAAAGCTTTCCTCTCCCTCAGCCATTGGCTCCAAAACCTCTTTGATGGTTTTGTCAGCAAGATCGGAACCGAGACTATCTTCATCTTCTAATCCCATAATTGCCCCGACCAAACCTTCCGGCTCACCCTGCAGCTCTTCTGCGAAAAATACATCATCTGATTCGTCATACACGTAAGCCTCATCCGGCTGTGTTGCTTCTTTATAAATTATTTGCTCAAACTTTTTAGACATATTATCTCCTATCCTACAAGGCTGTATATACCGTAATATACACTTCTACTTTCATTATTATCAGAATATTGATCCAAAGGGTATCCATATTGTGCTTCTGGCATATTTCCTATCATAGTATGCGGATATAATGGGCTACCAGTTAATCCGACATTTCCAGCGGGAAGTCTGTCTTGCTTTTCATCATACTTACAATCAACAGTCCCTTTCTCTTTGAATATCCTATCGGCAAATGGGCATTTTATCTCCTCACCAGCCAAAAGCATTAGATCCATATTTCCTTCAGTAATTTCTTGATGTTCCTCTTCGTTTTCCGCCAAACTCAATGGGGTCATATCTTTTACAACCGCTCTATTTTTCTTGCCATTCTTTCTAACTGAACCAATACTCACGCAGCCCTCTGCAACTGGGAGACCGAACGGACACTGATGAATGTTACCTCTAATCATTTATATTCCTATTGTTTTAATAATATTAGTAAAATAATATTAGATATTATCTAGATAATATTTTATCATCTTCTTTCTTATCAGTTCATCTTTGAATCTTCCAACCAGCGGAACAGTTGTCAACAGATCCATATCCATCAAATGCTTTATCGTAAGTTCCGGACTTGCGCCAAGGGCTCTATTTATAACCTTTGTTATGGATGTTGGCTTAACAAATAATGATCCATCTGTCTTGAAGTTATTTCGATTAGCCTTTGCAAAAGCTATAAGCTCCGGGTCTATTTCGAAATCAAAACGTGCCGCAAAATTTATTGCTCTAAAAGCTCGCTTTGGATCATCACCAATCGTGATCTCAGGAGGAACACATGTTCTTATCATTTTCGCCTCAAGGTCTTTTAAAGCCAAGCCGGTCGGATCCGTTATCTCTTTTGTTTCAATATCCATATGAAGAGTATTCATTGTGAAGTCTCTACTGTAAACCTCGTGAAAAGACTTATCTTTAATCCCAAGTTCTTTCTCAATATACTCCACTGCTCTCTTTGAGATAAAATTACTTGAGAAATCCAGTGTATACTTATCGAAGTATACCGCTACGTGGCCATCTGGAAATAATTTAAACAATTCATCAAATGTATACGCTATTGTTATGGCGAGCCTAGCAGCGTCGGAGTGATTTGTCGTCAAATCTATATCTTCAAACTCGGTTGCCATCCCCATAGATATATTTCTAGGAACTCCTCCAACCGCATATGGTTTGGAGATGAAGTTTTTTTTACAAATATCTAATATTTGTTCATAAAGGCCTTCTGACTTCATTTAATTATCCCAATAACGGCTCTTCTGATAGCTCTGCTGACTCTGCGGGCTCCCCTGGTAACTCTGCGGGCTCCTCTGCCTCTAGATTTTCCGGAGTTATCTCTGGCTCTTCAGACTCAGTTTCGGGTGCTGCCTCTCCAGGCACGCCCGCACCCGCGCCTGCGTCCACAAGCGTCTTAGCGTTTGCCAGCTGTCCCATCATCTTTGTAACTCGCGTTAGTGCATATGAGAATGAGTCAATTAATTTACTCTGAGATTCTGCAAGCTCAGGGAACATAGATGCAATACCAATTTTGTCCAACATGATATCGAATTCTGCAAGCTGCCTGATGATTCTTCTATCTGCAAGCATTCCGGCTACCTCATCCAGTTTTGCTGCGGCAGTCTCAAGGCTTATATCCCCAGCAAGCTCGGCGTACTCGTTAGGCTTAGCTCCAGGCATTGGCATGATATCTTTAAACTTTACAGGCTCTACCTCATTTGTCTCCGGAACTTGAACGCCAGAGGCGTCTGATGGCGATGGAGTAGCCTCCTCTTCCTCTGGAAGCTCAGGAGTCGGAATGGCCTCGGCAGGAAGCTCTTGCGGCTGCACAGGCTCTGCAGGAGCCGCTTCTGCTTGAGGCTCAGGGGTAAACTCTTCATCAGATGGAACTTCTTGTGCTATTTTCTTTAAAATGCCTGCAACCTCGTCTACTCCTGCTCGCTCAAATGTTGATGCAGTTTTGTAAGTTATATCTGACAGCGTTCTAGCGAGCTTCACCTTTTTAGCTAAGATGCTAAGATTCTTTAAAGCTTCCGATAAATCACTATATTCTTCGTGATCAACATATCGGTCAGACCGAATGAGCTTATCAACTCTTCTGATTGCACCGTATAGCTGCTGCTTCCAAGTAGAGAATGCACCTTTTTCTTCTGAATTCTTCCCAGCCTGATTTGACGCCTCTTCAAAGCTTCTTCTCCCTCCATCAAAGCTGCTTCCAGGCATGTTATTGCCTCTGTCAGCAGAATAAGGGCTACTTACTAAACCGGCTTGATAAATTGCTTTCTTCTTCATATCCAATTCCTCTTCAAGACTATACTTTAGGTGTTCTCCGGCGCTATAATATTCAAACCACTTAAGAAAACTATCCTTCTCCTTTATATCTAAAGAATTACTATAATATTCTAAAGCATTTTCCTTTGACATCTCCCCAGATTCAACTGAGTTATATATCTTATACACAAGGTCTAGCCATGCGCCAACATTATACTCTTCACCGATGTCGTCTGGAGATAGACCATGACTTGGATAAGCAAGTTTTTTAATTCCCTTTGAATTAAGTCTAGCTTTCACGATAACATAATAAGCATCATTCTTATTTTTAATATTAAGATTTAATATTCTCTTGATCTCTTCATCAAGAGGCCCTGCCCCTATATCTAGAGCGGCATTTTTTACTAAAAGATATTTCTCCATCTTTTCATCAGAATCAATGGCGAGAGAGGAAAGGTACTGAGCCCTCTTCGTAAGCTTCTCAAATTTATCACTTTTGATTCCAGAAGAGAGACTTACCAATTTTTCGTAAAAATACTTATTCATCTTCTTTTTCCAGTCGGACAAAAAGAAGCTCAAGCTGCTTAAGCCATTCTTTTTTGCTTACCAACTTAACATCATTAGTCTGGCTTTTTAAATATTCTATAAAAACTTTAAAATGTTCTGGACTTATAACCTGATCCTCTTTATATAGATCGGTATTGTCTCGAATCCATTTCTCAAAAGAGACTAAGCTGTTAAGATCTTCCATCCGAAAGACTTTATAGATTTTGCCATCAATAAACATCTATGATTTCTCCCTCTATAAGTCTATCGTTATTAGCATCTAGCGTCTTTATTTTGTGGTCTAATCTTGTAACGAATACCGTTACCAACTCTGGATTAATCTCTTGTAGGACGCTAAGTACAGCCTCTTTAAGCATCTTAGCTTGCTCATTAACTACATTTATATTTATATTATGATCTATTCGCTTATCAGCAACGCCCTCTATGTACTTCTTCCAATCCTGCATTAATGATTTCATCGTATTGATATATTCAATAAAGACCTTGTCATCCCTGTGAGACGTCGAGCCCTTCTCTAAGAGATTGAAGTAATATTCTATTCTTGACCCAATTAGTTTGTCCATTTCCAACAACCTTCGGGTCACATCAAGCTCTGTCCCTGCTATTTCATTGATCTTTTGTTGATAAGCCGAAGATGAATCAATAACCATCTTGGTTTCTGCCTCTAAAGCTTTTTTATCAACCTCTATTCTTTTATTCTTAATATCGTCAAGGACATCGCCCTTCAAGTTGAGATTATCTCCTCGAAACTTTTGAAGCGTCATATATGAAACATGGAGTCTCTTCGTTCTTGGATACTTCTTTTTAAGCCATGCCTCAACAGACTTTACAGAGTCTCCCTCAAGTAGTTTTTTTATTATATCCTCTTTATCAGGATGGTTTAAGACTTTTTTGCTCATATGTTCCTCAACAGGCTTCTAATAAAAAGAAAGGCTCTTGACTTATTTTACCAAGCCAGAGCCTTACAACTTATAAAAAATTGGCTTTGTTTATATCTTTAGGATAGCGTCCAGACGATCAGCATCTTTATATAAGCCTCTTTCGTCTAGAAGATTAGATAAGCTAATTATCTCTTCTCTAATCACTCCAGCTGCAACTTCTCTTTTCGGAGAAGAGGCGAGAATCTCTTCCTCAGCTGCCGATAGGTTACCTTCAAAAATCTCAACAGTTCTATCTACATCAAATTTATATGAAGAGCTTTGATCGCGATCAGCCCGCATAAGAGCCTCTAATTCATATCCCATCAGCCGGCCTGGAGTTCGAACGCTTACAGCCGGAATTGATAATTCTGTCACAGAGTCTACAGGATCTACACTAAGGCCGAGAAGTTCCCTAACCCATGGAGTTTTGGAGTCAACATCTCTAAGTTTCTCCGACGCAGCCTGAATTGATAGATCTTCTTTTTCCATTAGCTGATGAAGAACGTCTGCAATCTGAGAGGTAGATAGTGCATCTTCGAAATTTGGCCCGGATACAGAAAACTCCCTAGCCTTCTTCAGCATTGCATCTAACCAATTAGCTTCTTTTACTAGCCCCTGGTCGTCCAGATGGTTAGCAAGATTCATAATGTCCGTCTGGAGGCTTGGGCTTCCACCTGGGAATTCTCTTCCGTCTTCCGTTTTGAATCCCTCATTGTAATCGTAGATCTTATTAGTGTATGGATCCTGCATTATTCCATCACCAATACGTCTAGCCTGTACTCCAACTCTGTCCGGAGAATACCGAGTTGATAGTGACGGACTAATTTCTGGAGCCGTAACTTTCGAATCTTTATGTTCTGGACTTAAATTATAAAGAGACTCCGTATCTCTAGATGGAGCCTCTCCGCCTCTCTCCGATAGGTACTTCTCTCTCGTTGCATCGTCTGCTACATTAGATTGAAAATGCTGAAAAATACCATGCTGATCTGAGGCGGCCAGCTTATGAAGCTCACTAATCCGAGATACATTCGGATTAGATGCTTCATTTAAAATGTTTAATATTTTATTTTTTCGATTGCTCATAAGGTTCCTATGTTAGTGATACTTTTGATGTAGAGATCATAACTCCGGAAGCATTTAGCTCTTCCGGTTGAGTCTTCCTTGTCATAGGAACTACTCTGCCCTTGGCATCAAATGTCACCTTACTAACAGGTAGTCCAAGCTTGGGGCAATAAAGCTGGACGGATGTCGGAACGTTAATTAAGTCGCCTCGATCAAAAGCTTCCTTTATCAAGGTATTTCTCTCTGTGCTTCCAGATGCATGCTTAAGCAGCTTCGAAAAACGATCCAAAGATGCCATGTACCTCTGGCTACCAAACTTGCTCTCTATAACGCTCAATGCAGCCTCAGCCTGTTTTAAGTTAGAGTGAGCTACTCCATTATCCATTTGATCGACAAGCTGAGCGTATGTCATTCGTCCCATTTCTTCAGTTTCTCTAGAAACCTTATTAATAGACTCGGTCTTTGCAGCGTGAGCAAGAATGCTCTTTAATCCAGTCGGGTTAAGTCTGTATCTCTCTCCAGCTACAGATAGGTGAGAAGGGATAACGGGACTTCCATTTGGCATATCAACTGCAATAGAAGCTTCGACCTGTCCTAGTGCAGATGGAATAGAAGCTGCAAGCTGTAGAGTTCTCTTGTCAGCAGAGATCAGCTTCACCTGAGTTCTTCCTATGCCTAGACTTGAAAGCTCTGCCGAAACAATGCTAATCGCTGCATTCACCTGATCTCTGCTGAAGCATGTTGCTGCAGCTACAAGTTCGTTATCCAAATTGGTATACTTCTCAAGAGCGGAAGGAATAGCGGGACTTTCAACTCTTAGATCACCCCAGGCTCTCTGAGCTTCGAATTTCTGTCGTGAAGACTTCTTGGTGAAGTTATTCATATCCTTAACAAAGATAAACAGATTCTCCTTGTTCAGCTTGACAAGCTCGTCCTGCTGAACAAATGAGGTTGGAAGAGTAGGCATCCCGTTTGTAACCTGAACCGGAATAGGAACATTTACCTGTGTAAAGTCTGATGTACTTATAGATGCATTGCATAAGACAAAGTGCTCATTCGATCTAATTGCGGTAACTTCAGACGGCTGATATCCAAGAGCTACAACCTGTAGTCTTGCGTATTTTTCTGCTTTCCTAAGCGTATTGTCTGACACAGCAGAGAACGAAGTTTTTCCGTCCAAGGAGAACGCTCCAGAGAGTTCCTCTGAAAGTTTCGAAGAAGAGTATAGTGGCTCTAACTTATTCTCAACAGGAATTCTGGATGTGGTTCCAGCTCTCTCAGGAGATTCAATGGCCTGCTTGGTAAAGAGCAAATCCTCAAGCTCATTTCTAAATGCTGATTTTCCACCAGACATCCCGTAGAGATGATCATAGGTTTCAGAAATTTCTCTCTGAGATACAAAGGCATTACTTGACGCCCTCTTCACATAAACATCTCTCATATAACCGATAAGGGCATCGCCGGGATTCTTTGCGACAGACGCCTCTAACCTATTTACCACATAACTAGTGGGAAAAGTTTTTCCATTGTTGAGCTTATCTAGAGCTTTCTTGGCCTGCTCTACAATTTTCTTTAGTTGGTTCATTATATTCCCTCTAGTTGGTCTTGAACATTTCTGGAAACAAACCTCTTATAGCAGAGGCTTTCGTTTGAGTTTGAGCTTCCAAAACTTTACTTACGAACGAGCTATCTGTTGTAGCCATATCTAATAGTGCTGATTTAAATATAAAAATGTCCGCTGAAGAGAATCCGTATTCTTCAGCGGAAAAAGCGCAAATAGGAATGTCCTTATAAGATAATGTCACGCTATCGTGATCATAATTGCTTGAAGCCTTCCAGTCGCCACCCTCTTTCATTTGATATTTGGGATCAGAACTTCTTACCAAAAACGTTGCTCCATCGACCTCTTCTGATCTCCAGAGGTCATCATACTGATCTCCGAAAACTTTATACATATCGAATGCAACCTTTTTGATTGGCAAATCCTCAGTCAGCTTAATTCGATCCTTTGCTGATAAGTCGGTCTCTTTATCTTTGGCTAACTTCAGCAGCACACTATCTAGGTCTGACATTAATCCTTTCCTCGCTGTAAAAATTATCTTTATTAATAGAAATAAACAAGTTTAACTTACAGGTTATTTTGCTACATATTCAAATATAATTAGTAGCTAATCTGCCTCTTCTCTGTTTATCTCTTGAATTTTATCTAGTATGTCTTTGATTCTATTGTTATTTTTACAGATTTTTTGAAGCTTCTTAACTATACCTCCATATCTCTTTTTATGGTTCTTATAATCAATATTTCCATGCATTGCTTTGTGGACTGCAGACTGCGTAATCCCCAAGTGCTTAGCTATATCATTCTGCGTCTTTCCCATCAATCTCATGAATAATATTTTCTTCTGATGATCGGTCAGGTGCGACCCATTAACTATCTCATATATCTCATCAAGCAGCTCTTCTTTGAGGTTTAAAATCCTCTCATCTGAAGTATTTGCCATCATAACCTGACCCATACCACGATCAGAGGAGAAATTATTTAGCTTTGCTGACTCGAAAGATATTTCAACAATCTTGTATTGATATGATTTGCTCTTCTTTTTTTTCATATAATTACCAAATTTCTGGAATACTCTGCTTAAAATCTTTAAAGAAAGATTCTCCATCCTTATTGGGAAGAGAGAAGTATTCGTCTACGTCTTTAGATTTAGGCGGAAGAGTTAGAAACCTTAATCTAATCCCCTTGTTTATATACTTTTCATAAATCCTATTAGCAGAGGATATTCCTGCGGCATCATTATCCATGATGAATGTAATCTTATCGGTATATCTGGCCAGTTTTAAAAAATGATTTTGAGAAAATGCCGTTCCGCATATAGCTACGGTATTCTCAATAGAATTTTGAACCATTGATAGATAATCAAAATGGCCCTCTACAACGTAGACGTTATTCTTTTTTAAGATTGAATCCTTTGCATGATTCAAGCCATATAGTATATTGGCCTTCTTGTAAGAAGAATTTTTATACTTTGGGATTCCAATACTTTTTCTCTCAGTATTTGAGAGGAGAGTTCTGCCGCTTATCCCAACCGGATCATTATATTCAGAAAAAATAGGGAAGACTAAATAAAAGTAGTTCGAAAAATCACTACTTTTAGTGAAATTAAGAATATTCAGTCTTGAGAGGTTTTCTTCCGAAACATATTTTGTAAGCATATCAATGCTCTGAGGGAAATATCCAATCTTATTATCTCTAATAAGCTTTTTGGATAAACCCCTATCTTTTATTAAATACCTTAGACACTCCTGGGAGGACCTAAGATTGGCGTGACAAATGTCAACCAACTGAGAGACATCATGATTATCAGGCTTCATATCATCTGGGTTCATCTATAACTCTCCTATTCTTTTTCAACAAGTTCTAGTGCTTTAACCATATGCTCTGTGATATTTATCTTACACCCAACTCCACCGTTAGGGCAAGCCTTGCCTTTTAAAATCCCTGCAGACATTGTCGCTTCCACATGCTTATCGCATGTTTTGCACGGAAACACAAATGCCTTTTTGCCTTTATTTCTAACGATATCTCCATTTGCCTTCATGGAGAGCTTTGTATACGAAGAGATATCCTCTAGATCGTCTCCGCAGTTATTGCAAACGACAGAATCTGCCTCAACGTCTAAGGAGGCATCCGTCATTCCATCGCTTTTTCTACACCCAAGTTTACATCGAACTATCATAATAACTCCTATATCTTCGCCATCAGAGGGTTTTCTTCCTGAGCATCTTCTATGATTTGCTCACAACCATCTTTGGCCCGTGGATCGTGTGTTAAATATATATTTCTAATTTTAGTCGCATACACTTCGACCAATTCTGATTTGTTTTCTCTGAAAAATTCAAAAGATGCGTCTGCGCCCCTTACTTTTACACCGTCAATTAAATAGGATTGCGATGAAGGACGAGTTATTAATCCATATTTAATTGCCAAATCAAATACTTCTCGCTCTCTCTGAACAACTCCTTTCTGATATTCTATTTTATACTCAGCTTTAGTAAAGGGCGTTCCAACTTTATTCTTTTCAACCTTAGCCTTGACCAAATGGCCAATCCTAGTATCGTCAGAGCTTTTAATAACATCGTCTGAGCTAAAACTTGGAGCCATATTTATCATAAGACTGCAGGCGTGCTTTAAAGCCTTGCCTCCAGGTGATGAGTTGTGATTGACTTGACCATTTGCAATATAGTTCTCTGTCTCTGGAATAGATACGTCAACAATGCATAATTCTTCATCCACTCTTATAGCGTCAGGATGATCTGCCAGCCTGATATACTCCTCCCCAACAAGAACCTTGTGGTCTGCTGACCCGGCGAGTGCGCCAAGCTGATAATAAAAATCAACTTTTTCTTTAACAAAGAACTTTGAAATTGGAGAAAATCCAATAGTTCCATCAGACATTTTAGTTTCTATTTCTAGATTTAGATCTGAAATATCAAAAGAGTTCGGAGCAGACATATCGTCTATCTTCACAAATCTTTCTGCAAATTCAAATAATGTTATCTCTTCTGTAATATGTTCGTATCGTATTTTCACCCTCGTTGTAAATGGATCAACACATTCAGGGTTTCCGAACATCTTTCCTAGATCTACTCGGACCTGATTAATTCCTATAAACGCAATATTCGCATGGGCGATTACTGGAGTTAGCTTTTTTAACTCTGTAGACAAGAACCTCGGAATAGGGGCCATGTTGGCCTTTCCAATATCAGCGCTTATTTCAAGCGGAGTATTCAATACCGCTATAGAGTCCAAGACTATAATTCCTAAGTTCTTAAATCTGGGATCTACTCCCTCAATAACATGGTCAAGGATTCCCTTCATGGCCTTTGAGACCTTCTTTGTCTGCTTATTTACCTTAACCTTCCCGATTAGTCCCTCAAAAATCATCTTGGCGTCATTCGTTTTGATAACCATTACGCGAGATGTGTCTACTCCCTGTTTAGCGGCCCAAGCCGGATCATAAGTATACTCCGCGTCTATAAAAAGCGCAGTATTATCAGGATCTGCATCAAGGTACTCTTTGATACATGACAGAGAAAGCATCGTCTTTCCAGAGCTTTCTTTCCCGGCAAACTGAGTGATTCTTCCTCTCGGAATCCCGCCAATTCCAATAGCCTCATCTAAGCGGGGGCTTCCAGTGCTTATTGACTCGTATTTTGTAGATATGTTCCCATCAAAAAAGATAGAATCTTCTCCAAAGAATTTGGTAATTTCCTTCTGGGCATCAGAAGGGCTCATCATCTTGGTCATTTAAACTCCTAAATTAGTATTTATGTGCTAATGTGCCCTCTTGTGGGGGCCTCCATCCGGCTGGCGCTTGCCAACTTGATGGGTTTTCTGGCTGCTCCGAAACTACGGCGTCTGTGTTTATCAAAAGGAGGGATATACTTGTTGCATTCTCCAGAGCAGTCTTAGTAACTTTCTTGGGATCAATAACTCCCGACTGAACTAAATCCTCAAAGACGTTCGTGGCAGCATTATATCCATAATTATTATTACGCACACTTAACACTTTGTCTATGATTTTATTGCTATCGGCATAAGCATTTTCTACTATTTGCCGCATAGGTCTTTCACACGCGTCTATGAGTACGCGTGCGGCTGGGACCAAAGCATCATCCAATAAGCTTAGGTCAACTTGCTTCGCGGCCCTCAAGAGAGCTGTGCCGCCGCCGGGGACGTATCCCTCTTCTATCGCAGCCCTTGTGGCGCAGATTGAGTCGTCAACTCTATCTCCCTTTTCTCTAAGCTCTAACTCAGTAGAGTATCCAACAGATACTACGGCCGCCTTATTTTGGATAAAAGCTATTCTCTTCTTTGTATCAATTCTTTCGTTATCACCGACGAGGGTCGTTAGATCTTTTCTATAAAGTTCAAGCTTCTCTAAGAACCTAGCCTCATCCTTTCTGCCCTCAAGGATCTTGGTGGAATATCGACCAACAGTTATTCTTTTTGCGAAGCCAAGGTCTTTCATTTTTGCCTCACGAAGAGGAACTCCACCTTCGCTGGAAAAGACCTTCGTCCCTACGAGTACAGACAAAGCCTCAAGCCACTCACCTTGCGCTGAACCGAACACTGGCAAGTTCACAGCGACGGCCCTTAGCCTTCCGAGCTTGTTATTAGCGACAAGAGTAGCTAACACTTCTTGCTTTACTGCCTTCGCCAGAATTAAAACCGGCGTATTCGTATCAGATAACTCGTTAAAGAGTCCAAGGCAAGAAGCTAAATTTGATATCTCGTCATTATAGATGAGAATCTTGCAATTATTCAGATTAACCTCGGTCTGCCCCTCTTCTGTTAAGAAAGCCGGAGTTATGAAGCCAGCCTTTACTTCGGCTCCATCTGCGAATCTAACTGAGTTCACAGTTCCAGGGAGTGCTTCTGCGACAACAGTTCCTTCCATCCCGACAGAGTGGAACGCTTCTGCGATTTTACATCCAAGGTCAGGATCATTATTTGCAGAGATAGTGGCAATATTTTCAAGATCCTCTAATGAGGATACATCAATGGCCATTGAGTCTAGATTCTTAATAATCTCTTTGAGAGTCCATTCTATTCCGGTTCTAAGATTTAGAGGACTATAATTTGTATCGATTAGCTCGCAGCCTCGCTTTAAAATCTCATGAGTCAGAACTGTAGCTGTAGTAGTCCCATCTCCAGCTACTGCCGCAGTTCTGCCCGCCACCTCTTTAATTAATTGGCAGGCAAGCTCTTCTACTGGCTCTTCTAATGTGACCTCTCTGGCCACAGTCACTCCGTCTTTCGTAAGCACCGGGGCTCCAACAAACTTCCCTAGGATTACATTCTTCCCTTGGGGCCCCATTGTTACTGCCACAACCTTCGCCAACTTTTCAGCTCCAGAAAGAATCTTCTCTCTAGCTTTATTCTTAAATGTTAAATTTTTGGCCATTATTTATTCCTATCCTTATAGATGTAAGTTAGGCAAACTGCGATAGCGTCTGCTTCGTCAAGACATTCCTTGGCGAGATTTCCCGCTCTATTATCCCTGACTTTAAAGTTATCAAAATATTCCTTAACATAATCGAACGCTTCTTCTTTTGAAGTTATCTTCGTCTTTGACATCTTGCTTAAGATAGACCTGATTGTAACAACCGCATAACTTGTTGTCTCCATATTGAGAGCATGCAAGCAGGCTATTGAGGTTACTTCGTTAAACAGAGAGAGTGTGATTATAGTTTTCGCTGTACTTCTTCCTCTTGGGAATCTGCTTGCATAGGCTTCTATTGCTATGGAGTCTGGACTTTTATCGACTAAGAATTTCTTTATAGTTTTAAGATAGTCGGCAGCACGAAATGCCAAAGTTCCCTTCTTGGATCCGAGCGGTTTAATGTGCCCGTACTCCAACAGAGTCTCTTTATCATCGTCGTACTCAACAAGGCTCCAGCCAACAGTCGAGGAAGATATATCTAATCCTAATATTGTTTTTTTCATAAAAAAGGCGCATGAAGATTATACTCCATACGCCTTTTTTTAATCAATTATGTGAGAACTTCTTAGTCTTCGAAATCGAAATCGAAGTCCTCTCCGCTAGCTTTTGTCTCATTAGCTGCCGTGTTTGCAGAAGATAAGCTCCAGCCCATCTTAGTCGCTACAGCTTCGGCGGTTGAAGGTGAAATTAGCTTCTCCAAATTAACTCTGTCATTGAAGTCAACGAACTTGCCTTTGAAATCACCAGACAGTGCTTCCTTGGGATTAGGAGTTACGCTGTAAAGCGGCTGCTGACCCTTCGGACCTCTGTTGATGGAAAGATCATAAGCTGTAACCTTGCCCCATTTAGAGTTGTTATAGAGAGACTTAATCGCATTGTAAATCTGAGGACCAACCTCAAGAAGTCGGAACTCCTCATCGGTTCGATCTAGAACCTTGATGAGCCATCGTGCCTGACGTTTAAAGCCAGAGTCTTCTAGCCGTCTAACCAGCTCAGGGTTGTTTGCAGGAGAGTTAATCTTACTCTTCGCACCGTCTCCTGTAGTTACCCAGTGAATGTAGAACTGAACGGGGTTACCCATTACTCGTACAACATTCTCACCCTCAGCTAGTCTCACAAAATCCGACTTCTGACTTGACTCAGAGTCCGCAGCATTCCAATCAACCTCTCCAAAAACCATGTTACCCATATCTACTCCTTGTGTGTGTATTTCTACACCGTTTAGCCTTTTTTGTTTTGCACGTTATTGTGCTTTTTCTTTGGCTCTATTGTGGATTTAGTCTAATCTCCCCACTCTATCTCTTCGGATTCTGCTCCAAAGCCCTCTTTCTGAGTACCGCCGGGGAAAGTGGCGGTATCTTCAGCTGAAGCTCCATAACTAATATTGCTTGCAGCCTCAATCGAATAATCTCTCTTTAAAAATGTCTTGAGAGCATAATGCCATCCCAAGAAATATCCTGCCTTATTTTCCAGCCACTTCTTAGAGGCTTTTGCAAGAGTTAGATTATTACAGGCATCGATATAATCATCGTCGGCCTGCGAAAACCACTCTTTATCCTTGGCTGTTTTTAACCCTGATTTAACAGCCTTGTTTAGGGCTGCGTCGGACCATGCTTTATTCTTTAAAGATTCAAGATGTCCAATCCATCTATCAATCTGAACAACTCTTTCTTGACAAAGATTCTGCCCCTCTAGTGTACGAAGGAGTCCAACTTCTGCAATGTTTAAATCGACAACTCCATTCGTTGGTAAGGACGATGCAACTTCTTCAATAGATTTAATATCTATGCTTTTAATAGAAAAATTTTCTATTGATAATTTCTCATGTAGTTTCATCTAATTTAGCTCCAAAAACCGTCGCCTCAAGGCGCTCGACCCGTGCAACTACTTTAGCCACCGAATCCTGGGTGGCAATATTTTCGCTAACTTTTTTCAGTTCGTCATCTAACATTCTAACCCTTTGGTTCATCATTACATTTAAAATATAATAAATTATGCCAACATGAGTTACGTTATTTACAGGAGGAGTTACTGATGTTATTATACCGTTTCTATCAGTAGTGAACAAGCCAAGGAAGCTCTTATCTCCAAACTCTTTTACCAAGGTTTTGTAGTAAAGAAACTCGGATTCGCTCAAGTCTAATCTCTTATTTCCAACTGCTCTGATCACTTGGAGATTCTCCTTACCGCTGCTCCGGGGCTTCTAATTTTACTTTCTTTTGCGATTCTCTTGAGGCGCTGCACCTTTAGATCCTCATCTAAAGCCTTGGGCAAGTCCTTGTTGCTAGCAAGAATTTCTGTACGAACCTGATCCCGTATATCCTCATACGACTCTTCTGCCGGCTTAGCCTCCTCCTCACTCGATACAGTGTCCTCCGACGCCTCTGCGGACGCCTCAGCGGCCCCTACATCGGGTTCTTCGTCCTCGCCCGCAGCCGGATTAGCATCTGGCGGGAAAAATTCTATAAGAAGGAACAATGCTATGTCAAAAACATCATCACTCTTGAGTCTCTCGGAAAATGGCTGATTACTCATCTTCTGCCTAAACATAGCGAGCCTTCTGCTGTGCAATTCTCCGAGCAAAGCTCCTCCACAAGCCGGGCAGCAATTCTTAATAAGAGAGTGCCTCATTGATGGTTTAACTTCAAATTTACAATTTCTGCAATTTATCATAATTTTTTTCCGTAAACTCGCTCAAGAGTTGAGAGAGCTAAATCTTTTACTCCCTGATAGTCATTAACTTTGCAAATAGCTTTAACGGGAGTTCCGTCTTTCAAAATACCTCGATACTTCTCATAGTCATCTGCCCAAAGAGTAAGTCCGCAGGTATCTCCATTAACATCTTCTACTAAATATTTAGCAAACTTCTTGCCTATATTTTTACCATTTTTGATCTTAAATTCCTTAATTTTTGTTTTAATAATTGCCTCTATCTTTACACGCGCACCGGTATTTTGAATGCTAACATTTGACAAGGCAGTTACCATTGGGCCTCCTGTAAAAAAGTCCTTGAAGACTTCATGCAAATTGCCTGACAATGATCTCCCCATTACTTCGCGTTCTGCAAGAAGAATTTCTTTTCTATCCCATTCTTCTTCAGCAGAGACGTAAGTGAGGGCCTCAACTATATCTGTAAACCTTTTTGAGTCAGAAGGAATCTTGAATTCCTCCGAAAGATCCTTTATGACATCTTTAGGAATCTTCTTCCATGTAGGATTGGCTGCGAGGATATCCTTCTCAACGGCTTTTTTTATAGCAGCCTTTGCCTTGTTTCTATATTTTTGATAATTGTCATGCATATCCATTCGTGTTAGATCGAAAGCGTCCAAGGCTCCAGCCTTTGCGAGAGACTGAAGCACAGTCTTCCCTACTGTTCGGCTATTATTTCTTGACACGAAATCTGCAAAGCTAACATACGGCTGATGTTCGATAATACTCTCTATCGCCTTCTCTCCAACTCCTTTGATGGCGGAGAGCCCAATGGCAATAGAATCTGCCTTTAAAATTCGATACTCTCCAACGGATTCGTTGACACACGGATGAGAAACATCAATCTTCATGTTTTTGCATTCGGATATATATTCCTGAGCCTTATCGCTGTTTGGATCTTCCGAATTTATAAGCGCGCACATAAACTGCACAGGGTAATAGTGCCGCAGCCATGCTGTATGGAATGATATCTTTGAATAAGAAATTGAGTGAGAATTCGAAGTTAAGACTCCATTGGCCAAATAATACTGGTGATCTGGATGATTAACTTCTAAATCGTAGGTTTCTTTTTCTCCAATATATTTTATTGATTTTATTTTGGCCACTCTAATCTCCTATGTTTAGTAAGTTTTTTTCGCCGTACTCTTTTCCTAGGCAATAAAGGCCTGGAGCCTTATTTTTTATAATTTCTCTAACTTTAGTTAGGCAGTTTTTAGAAAATCCCTTTGAAGACTTCCGATAAGAAAACTGCTTATGAGAAACTCTTATTAATGTGAAATTATTTTCGAGACAGTAAGAGTTTAGCTCATTATCTTTTTTAATATTTTTCGCCAAAGTTTCATCACCAAATATTGGCAGAAAATGATGAGGCCCATCTAGCTCTATAATTATTCTTGATCCTTTGTCTATAAGATCAATTTGTTTTCTCCCAGTTTTATTTACTTTAAAATATTTTTTCGTATTAAGCTGCTGATTCCATTTGAAATTAGGATTAATTTCTTGACAAAAGTCACGTAATGATTTCTCAGGAATTGAAGACCATTTGGAATGCATTATTTTTGTACATTTCTCATAAAAGTCTTCCGGATTTTCTTCTCGCCACTTCTTCAATCTTTTTGATCTAGCCTCCTGAATGTCAGGTCTTGCCGATGTGATTATCGCCGTCTTGCTTTGGTTTTCTTTAAAAATCTTTTTCTTCTCAGGATCCTTCCACATTTTCTTTAAAAGAGAAGATCTCCTTTTTCTTTCTGAATTATTAGCCATGATAGACTTCGAAACGGCCTTTCCCATTTTATCTTTGTATTCAGAAAGATCTTTTCCAGATTCATTTACGCGAGCTATCCAGTTTCCGTTTGTCTTTCCCCTCTCTGATGCTGCTTTTTTAAAAGAATCAGATAACATTGGAGCCCCTGGGTGCATGTTTAGATAATCTTTTTTAGTTATAGAGTGGGTCTGCCTTAAGTGCTGCGAAAGCTGATGAAATGGTTTTTTGCAAATCCTACAAAGAACTGCTCCCTCATTGAGCTTTTCTGTTTCTTTTCGTCGCTCTCCCTCTTCTCTTTGAAGTTTTCTTCCTTTTAAAATTTTTTGTAAAGCATTTTCCTCGTAATGCTTTGATTTTAAAGACGCGTTATATTTTATGCAATATTCTTCTGGAGATATTTCAGGGTGATTCTTATTTATATGATGAGTTAAAACTTGCAAGGAAGTTTCGCACAATTTACACTCAACAAGATATCCAACTTCGATGGCTTGTTTTTGATATTCTTTGCACACCTTTACATGGCGGTTAAAGGATGATCTGCTTTTTATTGACTTTCCGCAGACACAACTATATCTAAATTTTCCTTCAGAATTAACCATAGGGGTAACATTTTTCCACCTTTTGTTCTGAACTTGTGGTTCATTGTGCATGAAACTTTTTCTCCAGTTTCTAATTCAACTTCGTATACAGAGAGCTTCCCGTGACAATGGTTTTCGATGACTTCCGTAGTTATCTTCTTCTTGGTTTCTTCATCTCTGGAATGAACTAGATCACCAGATTTTATCAAATGGATTGGAAGCTCTAAGTTCTCTGTATTTCTGATTATACTCACTTTTGTAGAAAAGTGCAAGGATTTATTGAACGCATAACCAGATAGGGGCTCAATATAATGCTTCCAAATTAAAGCACCAGTTTTATGCTTCATTCCGGAGTGAGACATACAATCCTTTATGAAGTTTGCCTCAGTCCTAAGAACCATTGCTTTATCCTTGCCTTTTAGCTTGCTAATCTTTCTGAGAGCATCTGCCTGATTTAAATCCCATCCAGCACAATCTTGAGCGATGAACATTGCCTGCTCTTCGTAAACTAGAACGCCGTAAGTCTTTTTTAAGGCTCTTTCTAGATTCGGATGATCATAGACCACCTTTTCCTTACCGAGACGACGATTGGCATACCTCTTTCTCTCAGCAGGCAAACAGGACGGCCTTCCAATTGCATTAATAACAGAAATATCCTCGATATCTTTTGGCTTTAACTTAATGCAGTAAGGAGTTAGAGAAGATTCAAGCTGAAAGACTCCGGAAGTTTCTCCTCTTCCGAGCATATTATAGACTTTCTGATCAGTTAGGTCAATATCCTTTACAGTGAGCTTTTTTCCCGTAGAACTTTCGATCAACTTAAACGCATTATCAATGACGGTTAATGTCTTTAAACCTAAAAGGTCCATTTTGATTAAGCCGTTATCCTCACAGCGCGTCTTCTCCCACTGAGTAATCACATTGCCATCACTATCAATTCTCAAAGGAACCGTCTGATAAAGAGGTTCCTCTCCAATGACTAATCCAGCAGCGTGAATAGACCAGTTTCTCGTAAGATTTTGAAGCTTATTTCCGTACTCATAAAGGTCAGGATATTTTTGCATATATGCAGCAAATGCTGGGCTGTCAGACATTGCTTCACCCAAAGTCTTTGAGTCAGGCATGATAGACGTAATATGATTTGATATCTTAAAAGCGGTTGACTTATCGCCTCCTAATCTCAAACTTCTAGCTACATCCTTAATAACAACCTTTGGAGATAAAGTACTCCAGTTTGATATAGAGGCAACCTTGTCCGCTCCATACTTATTTTTAACATATTCTTTTACAATACTTGGATCAGAAAAATCTGTATCAATATCAGGGAAGGATTTCTTCTGATTGTTATGGAACCTTTCAAAGATCAGATCATATTCTATGGGATCTACATCTGTAGTTCCTGTCAAATATGCAACAAGAGATCCGGCCGCTGAATTATGAACCGCAACTCCGTCAATATTATATGAGTGAGTTCCCTCCACCGTAAGGTCATGAACGTCTCCCTCATAATCAAAATATCTTTTACTCTTCAGCTTCATATCTAATTCCTATATATCTTTTCTGTTTTTCTTTAGAGAATAAAGTAAGCTTTCCGGCCGAATAAAGTCTTTTACATATTGGCTTTATCTTTGTAGTTCTTTTAAAATTTAATCCGATTTGTGACGACTCAACTTCGTCAATAAACCAATACGAATCAATGCCCATTGATTGAATAAAATCCTTTGTTGCTATAATTTTTGCATTATTTTTATCATTATCATAAAATCTATATTCAGTACCTTTTATTTCAACAATAGTTTTTAAACCATTTTTTCAATTAAAAAATCTGGAAGATAATGTCGGTTTTTATCCTTATAAGTATAAGGAATTGCAAACTTACATTTTCTTAATTAGCAGATCTTTACTATTTCATGTTCTCCGGTTAGATCATCGGCCTTTATCCATCCATTATTTTTAGTATATATCTTATGATCTTTTGTGCATTTGATAATCGTCCCGTCTTCAAATTCCAACTCAACAAGCTCTTCTGAAACCATATACGTTAGAGTATTCTCAACGTCTCTAATTGTGCCATCGTGAGCAATGACCCGATCTCCCTTTTTGACGGACTCTATGTCAACTCTGCTTCCGTCCCATAAGATAACTTTTGAGCCAGGAACGAAACATCCTCTGGCGGGCCCAACGGGCATTCTTTCTTTCGCCCAATTTATATAATCAGCAACGATGAGCATGTAAGATGAGAAGTTCTTTTCTTCTAATACGGAAAGCTCTACCTTAACTCTATCCCAATACTTTTCCTTCTCATCTGCGTCTAAGTCAGAAAGTTTCTCTCTAAATCCCTCAATACACCGATATCGTAGAAGAGCTTTGTCCTCAGGAATTGTTGACTTAGATTTTTTATACCAAGTTGAGAATGCTTCATAGTCGGGCTCATTATGAACAGGAAAGGATGGAAGCCTTGCTCCTTTTGGCTTAATGTAGTGAGGTTCTTCGCAGGCTTCCATAATCTTAATGGTATTTTCCATACCTTCTGAAGCAATTTTATTTCCAAAGAAATCAACTATTTCAGAGGACTCCTTGAGGTACATATCCTGTACGCCATAACGAAAACGGCCGGGATCATTAACGGCCTTCTTGTCTTTGATGGCTAGCATAAAATCGTGATACTTGGCGTGCTCCTTATCTCGATAATGAGCATCGCAAGTTATGACATATGGGATATCAAGATCACTAGAGATCTTTAATAACGCCTCATTATATCTTACTTGATCAACCTGCTTTCCCTCTTTGCCAACGGTGGCGAGAAGAGAGTGCGGCTGCAACTCTAAGAAGAATCTATCATTAAAGATAGAGTGAAATCTATTTATATACTGTAAAGCCAGGGCTTCGTCTTCCTCTGTTATGAGAGTTCTTGCGACAAGTCCACTACTACAGGCTGTAAGCGCAAATACACCTTCATTATACTTTTCAATATGTTCCCATGAAATTCTGGGAGTTTTCTTTCCCATATAACCAGCAACCTGATTTTGGTAAGCTAAATAGTTTAGGGTTAATATATTCTTATATCCTGTTTCATTTTGAGCAAGTAAGACGAGGTGATTACTTCTTCTCTCTGAGAGATCATTGGCAAAATAAGCCTCTATTCCGGGGATATACTTTACTCCAGTCTCTTGGCTGGCGAGGTATGCATCATAGCTTGCTGTCACGGTTCCGTGGTCTGTTACGGCCACTGCCGGATGACCAATCTCTTTTGCTCGCTTAAATAAATCTAATGTATTGTTCATCCCGTCCAGCGGGCTTCCTAGTTCTGTGTGATTATGCAGCGATACGAATGGGCCTTTTGGCATTTTTCTCCTCTAAAAGATATAGGTATGGCGGACTCGACTGCCCGCCATACCTATATTAACCGCGTTTTTTCGTTTGTCCTATGATTATTCAGATACCATGCTATGGATGTTGTCATAGATTTCATTAACGATATCCATATCAATATCCTTCTTGGCACTAGCTAAGGCCTGTGCAAGCTCCTTCTTTGGAAGGCTTTTCGACTTGATGTAATCTGCCGACCATTCTCTGCGGGCCTCCTGTAGATCCTTGATTGAAAGCTCGTAAACCATGTACTGCTTAACGTACTCCTTTACATCTTCCATCGCCCATGTAGTTGAGCCTTCATCTGACTCATTAAAAATTCTGACCAAACTGGTGGGCTCTGCCGCTTCTGCGCTCATAAAAACTCCTTATTAAATCTTATTACCTGTGGTGAGCCTCCAGAGATCCCGAAGGGCTTCATCCATTATGATAGTCTCCGATAAGTTTCTCGCATCTAAATCTTCAGAATATTTTATAATGGCCCCACCCTGAGGGAAGAGTGTACTCTTCTTTTTTAAAGCAGACTCGAACTGCTCCGAATAAGCGTTCTGCAGTTTATTCAAGAAGTATATCTTTATAGCCGAAGAAATAGAATTTAAACCAATCGTTGAAGAGGAAGTGCTAGTAGTTTTTAATTCAGAATGTAATTCCAAACTTGTCGGCATACTCTTAAGAGTATTTACAAAATATTGGTAAATATCGTCTGCAGACATAACTGTTGAAGAATTTCTATCTTGAATTTCAGCAATTTTATTAGCATTTTTTGCGATAGGAAAGAGCGTATTAATAACGTTAATATACGAGGTTTCATGATCCAAAGATTCTTCCTCAGTATGTGGCTGGAAGAATTGTCCATATGCTCCCGCCCACTTTGAGAACAGGACCTTTGAGTTATCCTGCATCTTAGGAGAAGAGCCAACCTCTTCCATCCTCAAGCCTGTTGCTGGATCAAACTCTTCAGAGCTAAAGAATTCTGAGAACTTAAGATCGCCTCTTCTTAAGACTAGATTTTTATATGGATCTAACAAGTGTTCCGGCAAAATCCTTTGAGGACCAGAGAGGGCAAACTTTTTATTTAATTTTTCTGCCAAATACTCCAGTCCATGTGACTTTATGATGAAATCTTGAGCAGCTTGTATCAAATCTGTATTAGCCTCGCCCTCTGAGAAGACCTGATGACCAGCCCATTCTTCCGAGAAACACTCTAATGTTATGATCTTGTTCATTAATACATAGTCAACAAAAGGTATGTAATATCCTGGGGCGGTCCCATAATGCGTGCTAGAAGACTGTTCGTCTTCGGAGAAGACTTGATGAGCAGTCTTTGATACATTAGTTCTACAATTCTGCCTCCTAACTAGTTTAAATGGCATCCCTCGATATTGTTTAAACAAAAATTCAATATTCTTTTTAGCGCTCAGCCTTACAACCTCTGCCTTATCAGCAGATTCTTCGATGCTTACTCTCTTATATTCATTAAATATCTTGATGATATTGATCAGAATGTTTGCCCCATCTTTTACAGGTCTTCTCTGTAACAGATCAGATAATTCCAACTTAAAATCTCCAGATAAAATTTCGATTCTAGCTCCAACAATTGGTATAGCATCAGCCGAAACAAGCTTTTTTGAGGAATTTTCAATCGGTATTGGAATTCCAACATTATTAACGGTAGACTCATTGGCGCAGTTGCTTAACGGGGGAAAAAGCAAAGCGAGTCCTTCCCTCTCCTTTTGGGGTCCAACATTAAGGCCAAAGCTACTATCAAAGTTTACAGAGGGATTCACGACATTCATGACGTTGTCATCAACAGATACTTCTGTAAAGGGGTGATAAATCAAACTAAAGCTCTTATCCTTTATAACAAAAGTTTTCTTCGGAAGGAAGAATGCCTTATATCCACTCTCCAACAGGTTTGCTGGAAGATCTGCGGTTATAGCTTCCGCAAATAAACCCTTGCCCGATAGGTCAAGCTTTGTAAGTCCGCACAACATATTTCTGTCTATTCCTAATCTTTCCTCATTAGAAATTGATAGGCCAAATTCTTCATAATAACCCTTCGAGTCAAATAATGCATATATTGGCTTCGGAGAAGCCTCCTTGGCTTTCTTTGGAATTATTACTTTAGTTTCAAAGCCAGGAATCATCATAGATCTCGATGTATCGCCCGCAAGCTCATCTAATGTCTTTGGCTTGAAATAATCAGAATATTTTGATTGACTTCCAAGATCTATATTCGTTATGGGAACTGTCGTAAAAATATTCCTGAGTATATTCTGGGCTTTGGTCTTATCCTCTGAATCTTCTTCTTGCTCTATGACAATTTCAAGTTCTTTCTTGATGTATTCCAAAGCCCTTCTTTGGTAGAACGAGTTGGAGGATGCAGTCTCCATTCCATGAGGAATATCTTTTAGCTTATTAACGCACTCTACAATATTGACTATGGTATTTTTCTCGAACTCATCCTCTATTTCTTCAGCAAAGTTATAAAAATTAAAGTATTTGGTTTTAGCTGCAAGCTCTATAATTTTTTCTGGGGTTGAAAGGTTCAAGGGATCGTCGTCAAGCTCTATATCAAACCCGATATATGATACAAAATCAGAATCCAATAAATATTGATTGTAGATGTCAGACAACTGATCAGCAATATAAAAAGCAGTAGATGCATATACTATTCTGGCAAAATACTCTTGGCCGGTCATCCGGGCTATCTTTAAGGTCTTTACTCCGCCAGAGTCCAGAACATGCTTTCTAAGCTTCTGCGCGTCCTTCTTGTCTGTGCTTAAGGATATTAAAATCTTAGCCTTAATATCTTCAAACTGACTAAACAACTCGTCTTTTATTCTTCCGTCTTGGAAAAATTTATTACTTAATTTTCTTATTTTCAGCTTTTCTAATTTAGGATCTAATTTTGAAATTAAAACAACATAAGTATATCTAATAATGCTCTTAAAAAGTGGCTCTATGAATTCTGACTCCAAAAATGATAAGAATTTAGTATTAGACTTCATCATCTTGCTTATAAAAGATCCCTCATCATTTTTTACTTTATCAAAGATCTCATCAGCAATCTCTGAGCCAGAATAATCCTTGTCTAATTTCCCCTCTTGAACTAGGTCGGAAAGAAGGTTTTCGATAAGCTCCTTTATATGTTGATCTATATCTTCCTCGTTATCCTTCAACTCAACAAGTGTTGTTCCGGCCAAAGAGCCTCTCACCTCTAGGGAGGATGCTAATCTTAAAAAATTAGAACAAGTTTTAAGAGAAGAGCTTAATAACTCAGTTACTGTATTTCCAATTACATCTTTTCTATCTAAAATCCTTTCAAATGCCGAAACTGAAGCACGAGCAGATTGGGAATTTTTAAAAGTCTGCCTATCTGCAGAGTTAAATTCTCTATCTCCGCCATCAGACTTAACAACCAAGGCGGTCTTTAGGTCCGAAGCTCCGTATCTGGTTCTAATTATATCTCGGCTCTCCTTTAGAGAGTTACTTCTAACCGAATCCTCTAAATCCTTCGATTTCTTCTTTCCCCAAGCAAACGTCCTGTTCAGATAGGACGTTTCTGAAAAATAATAGTCCTTGTCATCTGCAGAAAACATAAGAGCTTCGACTGCCGGATTATCTTGGTCACGCCAGCTATCATATTTGGCACGCTCCAACACTGAGTATTGCGGAACTTCAAAAATCAAATTGCGAGCTATAGCCTCTTTTAGATTCTCAGAGCCTCTCGTCCTCAACAAGGAGTTGAAGTTCCGCAACTCCGCCCCTAACTTTGGGATAAATCTACAATGAGTTTTTCCGAAGTGAATTGAGTTATTTATTGAAAAACTATGTCCATGACGACATGTTAGAATCACTTCGCCAAGAATATCTGCGTCGTCTGCTCTGATCTCCTTGGAGGCCATCGCAAGCGATAAAATTCTTGCTATTTTATTTATTCTTCCATCTTCCGTGACAAACATAGCTTCGGTTATCTGCTCGGGCCTCTTTAGCAGAGGGATGAGGTCTGAAACTTCAACGCCTAAGTTTATTAGCGAAGAAACAATCTCCTCTCTAAAGTCCGAAGAAATAGACTCAAGGAAATTTTTTGTTGTAATAAAATCGAAAGATGAAAGACTAGTCGGAGTTCCACACACCATATAGCTTATAGTTCCATCTTCTAATTTTTCTAGACCGCCCTTTCCATCCGATGGAGGAGAAACAGCTGACGACTCATATTCAAAGCCCTCATCTCCAAAAGAATAACTACCATCCGAAATAGGTCCCGCTAAAGGAGAGACAATATACCCATACTTTTTATATAAGCTTGGTAGATCATCATCTTCTTCTATATTTATTATGGTTGGACATTTAAAATAAGTATTAGAATATTTCCACCCACCTGACTTTCTTGCCAAAAGCATCTCTTTTATGTCGGAAACACTTTCTTCACTTAATGTTCCATTGCCAACAGCAGAGGTTAGAATTTTTTCTGCGTTATCACCAGTTAAGAGGCTATCTTTAGAAGATCCTGAGGTTCCACTTCTAAGGGAGCTTGGGTTTATTTGAATCAAAGCTTCGCTGCCACCAGAGGTTAATGCCGGAGCAATGTCGGCTGAGTATCCACAGTTGAAGTCAGAAATAGGTCTCTTGCCAGACTTAAGTTCTTCTTTTATTCCAGTCTGATCCTTGTAGGGGCATTTGAATCTTCGATCAGAAATGTCTACTTTTTTTAATTTTTTAGCGTGAAATATATTTAAAACTTTTGCTTTTCTTAAAGCTCCCTCTACGTGCTTTAACATGTTTCCAGAGTTTTCCATATCTCTTATCTGTCGCCATGTTTTTGGCCCAAGTTCAAAGTTGTTATTATATACTGGTGCGCCCCACGAAATTAATTCGCCGCCCCTCTTGCTTGTTTCAAAAAACTCCGGGGCAGGATACTCTCTTTCAACTCCAGTAGAAGGGTCCGTAGTAAGCTCATCTATTGTTATTTCACCTCCGCCATATTTATCTTCTCTAAATAGAGAATAGAGGGTAACTTTAAATTCAGAATAGTCCCCCTTGTCAGTTTTTCCTATACTTCCTCCGGCTATCTTCTCTACCTTCTTTTTCACATATATTTGTTTGCCACAAACAGCGCAGTCCGAATAGGTCCAAATATCCCTTTCTTTACCCTGAATAATGTTGGTAACATCATGTCGAATTCGCTCCTGATCTATAGAGCTTAAGAAGCGACATAAGTTTAAATCCCTATTATTTGGATGAAAAAACTTAGAAAGTTTAAAATTAATACTTTTTTCATATTTTTCAGCAAATAGCGTCATATATTCTCCCTTCCAGCCTTCTCCTTCCGCCTCTCCTCTTCCAATCCCCTCTCTTCTAAACGTCTGCTTTCCAGTGTAAGCCATATACAATACATCTGGAAAAACTATATTGTAGATCAAGTTCTTTAAAGTTTTAAATACTTCAGAGTCTTGATTTTTGAAATGATTACTTAAGAATATATTGTGAGAACCAAATAAAAACTCATTATTAGAAACAGAGTCTTTTAATATTGCAAAAACTTTTTCATCTCGATATCTGATTGATGTGATGAATCTATCAAGATTATCCGCTATACTCTGTCGAGTAGACTCTATGGTTCGTTGGCCTTCTCGTCCTTTTGCAGAAGAATACGCTCCTCCGATAGCTTTAACGAAGCCGTCAAGGGTAGAGTTGATCTTTCCAAGAATCTCTTCAGTATATTGCTCTGAGTATTTTATTTCCCGAGTTGCCTCATCGATCTCATAACCAAGGGCTGCCTGTCCAAGCTCTCTAAAGAACGAGGAGAATTCAAAGATATCTTTTTCAGAAGCTGATATCAATTTGGAGAAAGATCTGGGATCATCATTTTTTAAATATGCAGAGTTTCTATAGTTTAAATTTAAATATAAGTTAGGCTCCCATTTTGCGCCTTCTGGCTTTAGGGTTGGGCTTCGACGTAAAGCTTTTTCATCCAAGCTGATTGACTTAAGATTTATCTGTTCAACTTCAGGAGCATCTTCCTCTTCTACATCTGGAGCATCCTCCGGCTCGGGAGAGACATCTTCGCTTATATCTTTTAATGCAGCTTTTATTTCTGCAAAATTAGTATTAGCAAAATTAGCCAATCCAACTAACCTTATTAGCTGGGCGACGGGAGCTGTATGCTGAGGGAGGAAGGCGTACTCTTGAAAAGAAATTCCAGCTTCTGCATGGGCAGCTTTGAGAGCTTCATTTAGTCCTGACAGCCCATCCGAATAAAAAGGTTCTTCGACCTTAGAGATAAGACCAGCCTTACCTTCTTGGAATTTTTCATCAGTTAAATCGTCAGCAATATTACCTCCATCTTGAGGATCCTCCTGCTGAGAAGAGAGAAGCGGAAACGTATTTAGTATTCGACCTAAATATCCATGATATTCTTCTAAAGTATTTTCAAATGCACCAAACTGTATACCAGAAAATGTTTCTGGATACTTCCTCTTCAGCATATTTGCTGCAACTTCAAAGCTTGTGCCATTACCCATATTATCTATTCCTTAAAAATTCTTGATATTTAATCTTTCTACCCTTAGAAGATCCCGCTTCTTCTTTGGGAAGAAAATTACTTTCATAATCATCTTTTATTTCTTTTATTAGTAACTTAATCCAAAAACAAGCCTGATTTATATGGGAAGACTCGGACCTAGTTGCAGCAACCAACAGTTTGCTGGAATCGTAGTCTAAAGCAATATGCCCATTAAAATTTTTGTTTATAGCCGTATATATATTTTTATCAGATATATCCAGAGTTCCAACAAGAGGCATTTTGTCTAGCTCTAATAACTTTAAAACTTCTCGATTAAGATGTGGCCCAATCATTTTGTCTGGATAACTCCAGATAGGAATCGTGGACAACGCTTTATAATATATATCATTAACCCTAATGTTATAAAAACTCTTTGTCATTATACTGTTTAAGCAGACACCAGACGAACTAAATAAATCTGAAAAAAGGAGTTCCATAGTTTCATTACCGACCCTAGTAACGGGGAGGACTATAGAAAATCCTCTTTTGATAAACTTCTTATTAATTGGAACTCCAGTTTTGGAAAAGAATACCTTATTTTTTTGCAGAACTCTCCTCAGAACAACTGCTTCGCTAAAGGAATCTGTAAGGTCAGCCAAAGGGTATATACAGGAGACGTAGTCGTTGTGTCCCATCGTGCCGTTTATCAATAGAGGAACCTCCATAATTCCGGAATTATAATACTTAAACATATTTTTTGTTCCAAAATCAAATAGCCCATCAAGTCTTGCTTTTAGATCTGATAAATCTTTAAAAGCCCCTTCCTCTACAAGCCCCAATTCCGACTCTATACTTAAAATCTCCTTATAAATTACTCTTGCAAAGCAATAAATTAGAATTTGAATTCTAGCCCTCTCTTTTGATAGAAGAGCGCCCTCAGCCTCTCTTACGGAATCTATTCCGGTTAAAGTATTGACCTCTACCCTTTGTAGTGATTCCTCTTCCAAGAGATTAACTTTTCTTATCTTGTTTTCCAACAGAAATTTGTACAGCTTCTTGAAAAAAGCAATTCTTTTTTTCAAAGAAGCTATATATCTAGGGGACGAAGCGGGCTTAGAGCGCAAATTGTTATTATATTTTTTATCAAAAGCCGACCTATCAGTCTTGAAGATTGAAATAGCGTATCGAAATTCACCAATTTCATCAATTTCTAAAGAATCAAATGGGAACTTTAAAAAATCCTTTTCAATAGAGAGAAGCCTGGCCTTATAGGCCTTAAGCTCCCCTCTATCTAGAGTTTGGATTTTATATTCTGATATAGATCTTTCTTCGTTAAGAAAATCTAATAGTTCTTTTTTCATTTTGGCTCTAGAATAAATCTTCTAATAAATCGTTTATAATTCTATTTGTCTTTATCTTCTTCAGCCTCATACTCGCAGCCCAACCTGTAAGCCCGACTCGCTTCGCAGCATCCTTGATAGAATGTCCATCGAGACACACCATCTTGAGGATGGTTAGTGTTTTGGCATCAACCTGAGAGCTTAGACGCTCTATAGCCATGTCTAAATGTATTTTGTCATACGGAGTACCATTGGTTGAGAACATCCCGTCTGACACAGACAGGGACGACTCAAAGTCCATATATTCCTCTCCGCTAGAAGGGCTTCTCTTCGGCATCGCACTAAAGATAAGCTCCTCTCTTGAACTTCTGTATACAGGGCCGTACTCATTTCCGCACTCTTTGCAAACATTGACCTTTCCCTTTTCTGAGAAGATCCCGCCGCAAGAACAGATGCTTTTTGTAGTTTCTTCCGTAAGACCATAGGCATCATTCGACAATTTATTTACGCTTTTTAATTTCGAAATTAATTTATTCTTTAGATGATTATGTAAAAACGAACTTAGCTTAACTTTCTTTTCTGGATCAAAAGCATTTACCCCTTCTATTATGATAATAGACAACTCCTGCTTCAGATCTTCAAATCCGTATCCAGACATATATGTTTTAGAAGCCCATTTACACAATAGCGGATCGATCTTTTTAAGAACCTTATCATATCCCTGCTTAGTCTTCGTGCTAACAAAGATCTTTTCATCATACATCTCAACAAACTGTTCATATTCTTTTGCCATAATACTCCTACTCGGCCCAAGCGTCTTGACAAATCGGCATATAGTCACACCATCTGCATAATATGGACGGCTTCTTTATCCAATTTTTATCATTTTCGATATTAGAAGCCTTCTTCGTAACTAATGCCACACAATCCTTTAGATCATCGTGATTAAAGGTATAGTCCTTGGTAACGCACTTGTGCTTTAGTAAAAGATAAGACCCGTAGACCACCTTGACATCTTTATATACTCTATTTAAAGCCTCAGCATAAACTTTTAGCTGGAACTCAGTTAGGTATTTTTGATTTTTGCTAGTCTTGTAATCGACAACTCTGTATACGCCGGGGCTGACTCTGTCAACTCGATCAATAAATCCTCGCACAATTGTCGTGGGGTTAATATGGAACGAATACTTTAGCTCTATACCAATTACGTCAGGAGTTCCTTCGGCTCGTATCTTATTAAGATAATCTTGCATCATAATTCTGAGCGCAAGCATTCCAGACATATCACCCTCTGGCATCCAAGTAAAGTCTTGCAGCAGATTTATATCAAACTCTTTAACTCCAGCTTTAAAGCACTGCTTCATCAATATTGAATAATCCTTTTCAGGAGTGCATTCTTTTATAATCCTTTCGTGAAAGATTTCTAATATTCTATGAGCGCAAGAACCAAGAGCGGTAAAATTCCACTCCTGTTTCGGCAGATCAGGCTTTTCGATATATCTATAGTGATACTTCTTTGGACACTTCTCGTGAGTGTCCATGGAGGAAACGGATAACTTTAACAAAACAAACTCCTAAAATTAGAACGCTCGACTAACAGACCTATCCTGTATCCAGCGATATACAAAGTGGTTTTTACTGCTAACCCCATTTTTCGAGGTGATGCTTTCAACCTTTTGAACAGACTTTATCCATCTAGACTCTAGGCTTTCCCAGTAGTAAGATATGTAAAGTCCATTTTTTTCATTATAAAAACTCTTAACATAGTTTCCGGTAACAATAGGCTCGGACTCTCCAAGTCTTTCATCATAGAGTTTCGTTGTAGGCCCAAAGGTACTATGAGTACGGTTTACGAGTTTGACAACTTGATTATCCATCAACGCCTGAGTTGACCCGTCTACTATCAGATACTTCGCTTTGGGATCGAACTCTGAGTTGTCGTTTACAGACGAAGTGGAGAAGCGGTCAGATATCGGCAGTGTCTCCGGAAAGTTAATAAAGGGAATTGAAGTCTTACCATCCGACAGCTCTACTCCGTTAGAATCAACAGTAGACGCCTTAACTTCTAACTCATTAAACTCTATCGAAGTCTCTTGAGCCGGTGCTCCATTAGAATCGACAGACAGATTGTCTAGAACGATTGCAGATGGAGGAAGGATGGAAATGCCCTCTTCACCAATTCTCCTTGGTCCATTAAGATCAAGAGAAGTCGTAGTATAAGTTTTCGAGAGAACAGTTGAGCTATCTCCTGGAGATATGGCGATAGCCTTAAAGACAACTGTTCCAGAATTTGTTGGCAGATAAACATTTCCAACTGCTATCAAGTCTGTAGCATCTGGAGTTGTCCCATCAAGGGTGTAATACACTGTTGCCGGCACATCCGTTGACAGTACCACAAAAGATGGTATGTCGGATATGAACTCTACCTGACTTCTAACCAAAGTTAAGCTTATCATAATTACCTCGTAATATGTGTAATATAATTAGCATGTCATCTTGTGGTGAATCTTATCGTACTTTCTCCACTAACTTTTGTTACGTCAATGACGTTATCAAACTTCTCTTTTAAAGATTCATCATGAGTGATTACTAAAATTTTATACTTATCCTCTAGAGCTTTAATCACATTTACGAAAAGAGTCTCAACTCCATAACGATCAAGCGGAGAGTTTACCTCGTCTAAAAGAAGAAACTCAAGAGAGGAGCCTCCATACCTAGACGACATATCGCTGAGGCCAATTCTGAGAGCAAGAGATATTCTAAACTTTTCTCCTCCACTCAAAGATTTAAAATTCTGCAAGTGTCCGTCTTTTTGAACCTTCAAATCAAGAGTCTCTATTGTTGAGACCCCATCTGATCCAACCCTCTGGGTTTCCAGAACAATAGCTGCCGGCTCGTTGCATATTGAAGACAAAATAACATTTGAAGTTTTCTCTAAGTCCTCTATAATTGTATCCAAAAGGACAGCCTGTATTCCGTTCTTACCGAACATCCTGCCAAGCTTCTCAAAGGTTGCCACATTAGCCAACTTCTTTGCTATACTCTTCTTATCCTTAAGCATTTTCTTTATGCTACTTGATAGATTACTTTCCCTTTCAAGCAGCCTGCCGGCATTTATATCCTCTTTCGAAAGAGATTCCGAGATCTCTACGCGCTCTGCTTTGAGAACTTTAATATTCTTTCTAAGAGCCTGAAAATCTTCATTCTTTATTGATTCCAATAAAGATTTGTTACTTTCTAACCTGTCTGTTATTTTCTCTAAAGAGATTACAAAGTTTTTTAAATCTAAATTGTGACGAGCAATATTTTCATCCAAAATCGAAAGCTTATATCCTTCCGCCTCAAGTTTATCTTTAGCTTTTGTGATCTTGTCATTGTCAGCTTGGCTCTTAAGCAAAGCATTCAACTCTTTCTCTACAGAAAGAACCTCTTCGGTCGCTACTCTCTTTTTGTCCTGATAACTACTCTTCTTGGAAGAGACATCTTTTTTCAAAGAGTCATATAGCTCTTGGCTAATATCCTGCCTGCAGACGTAACAATGATCTTGCGATATCTCAATATCATTTAGATTTCTAATAAGCTCCTCCGAGGAGCTTTTTTCAATTTTGTGAAAGGACAACTCATTTGTCAAATCGCTTATCTTTGTTTCGTTTATCTCTACAATTTCCTTTCCAGCCAAAAAGCGTTTTAAGTTTTCTACTCCGCTAGCCACAGGAGACCTCTCTCTCGCCAGTCCAGCAGACTTCCCCTCATACTCTGCTATCGTCTTTTTTCGAGCAGTAACCTCTCTGGTTAGGGTTGAGATTTCTTCGGTAGCCTTATCGTATGTGTCGGTGTCAAGGTTGCTTTTTAGCTCTAAATATTTCGACTCTAAAGAGGAGATATCTCTGATACAAGAATCCCTCTTGGAGATCAAGGCCTCTGCTTTTTCTTTTGAAGCTTTGATTTTTAGCTTAACATCCTCTAAGCCTTTGTGGGTTATGTCATAATCCTCAACTGATTTCTTTAAAACTTTACACTCTAAGGAAATCTCCTTAGCCTTTTTTCTTGCTGCCTTCTCATAAGTATCCCATCTTGAGATATCTACTATTGACTTTAGGATCTCTTTTTTCTTAGAAGCTTCTACCTCTGCAAATTCAGAAATATCATTTTGTCTAAAATAGATAGAATTTATAAAAGTCTTATGATCAAGCTTTATAGTTTCTTCTATCTTTTTATTTGTATCGCCAGAGGTAGAGCAAGATCGATCAATCCAATCGCCTGCCTTATCAAGGCAGTGAAACTCAACTACTGATGATGAATTTATTCTATTTCTATTTCTCTTTACTCGATAAGTTTCATCACCATGTTTGAATTCCATATCAACAGAGCAGGTTGTCTCGCCCCACCTAATAATATCATCCATCATAGCCGATCTAGACTTATTGAATAGACACCACAATATAGCTTCGAAGACAACTGATTTTCCAGAACCATTGCTCTTTGTGTAGTCGCCTTCTGTATTTCCAATTAATAATGCTGAATCAAATTTTGTGAAGTCTATTTCGCTTTCGGTATGTGAAAAGAAGTTTACTATTTTTAAATTAAGCGGAATCATACAACCCCCATAATGGTCTTCGCCTCCGCCAGCAAAAGCTTTTGATATTTATCTTCAATCTTCTGTGATTTTGCGAAAGCCTTAAACATAGAATAATCATCTTTGTGCTTTAAAATTTCATTATCTCGCACAGTTCGTTTTGTTATAATCTCAACAAGAACCTTGGAGACATAAAACGCTCCATTATCATACAACCTTGTTTGTATCGCCTTCCTGTCAACTGCAGGCATAACTTTTTCGTCTATAGTCACCTTGAATCTTACAACTTTATCTTCTATATCGTAAGCATCTATTGCGTCATTTAGCGCCTGACTAATCTGAGAAAAATCATGACCAGTTAAATCATAAGATACGTCAAGCAAATCACGCACCGGTATCTTGCAAAATTTAGCTCTCTTCTTTTCTATATTGTAGTCTATGAAGTATTTGCTAATGTTGGCGTCTCCAAAGTTAGACTTCTCCATGGATCCGGTATAAATGCAGACTGGAGCACTCTTCCGCAAGACTCTAAACTGATGTATGTGGCCCATCATAGCAACATCACAACCAGTAAAGGCTAAAGGCTTTGCCATAACCTCTGAGCCTCCATAGTCGTTGTAACTTCCCTCGTGAAAGAAATTGTGACCTACAGCGATGATGGGAATGTTTGGTTCGCAAGTCTTAATTAACGCTTGTACCTCAGCATCATATCCTGCTGACTGTTCAGCTGCAGTCTTTCCGTCATACATTCTTCGATCTCTGTATGGAAGCAGGAGCAGGCTGACTTTTTCGTTATCTTTGTTCGACACCTGTATGACATCAGGGCTTAAGATCATTCTAACATTTGGATATTCGCAAGCCCCAAGAGATGAAATGGAACTAATAAAGTTATCACCACTTCTTTTGTAATCATGATTTCCCATCAAAACAAAAGATGCAATATTCGCATTTGATAACCTCTTTAGGGCTCTATCAACAATGCTCATATGCTCTGGCTCAGGATCTCTAAACTCAAACATATCTCCCGTTTGAATAAACATATCTGCTTTTGTCTCGATCACATGATCGATTACATAGTTCAAACTTTTTTCATAGTCATCTATTCTTGTATTTCCGCCCTTTCCGTTTGGTCTGCCAAGTCCAAACACAGCACCAATATGTGCGTCTCCGCATATTATAGCTCTCATTTTTTCGGATACCTCCTCATCAAAAATTGCCTCAGTTTCTGCTGGACCTTTCTTGCTCCGACAGTATCATAACGATCTAACAGACTTAGCTTTAAATCCATTTTTTTCATCAAAGCCTCCATCCACTTGAGATCCTCCGGGTGAGCCTTCTGAGCTTTCCTAAGAAGAATGGATATCTCCAAAAGAATCGGCATAGTACTCTGCTTTTTATCAAGGGCTCTTTTGCTAACTTTGCTGGGATCAACAGAACTTGAAAGATCCTCTATAGCCTCAGAGAAGGTACGATCCGTACATAACATATGGAAGTCTATAGCGTTGTTAGATGCTCCACATCCAAAGCAATAAAAGTTATTGTTTTGATTGTCAATATATAGAGATCCGGTTCGCTCCAGTCCAGATTTATGCTCTGTACCGGGACACTTACATCTATGTGTAAAATTTCCACTATTAGATTCCGTCAGGGCAATTCCCTGGCTTTCGGCTATATCAGAAATTTTTATTGAAGATAATATATCTTGTTTTGAAAAGCGTCTCAAAATAAAAACCTGCTCCAGAAGGACGACTTCCGCCGCCTAACTCCCAATTTATCCAATTCTGCGTCGATGTCAACGATATTTGGAGCACGAAAAAGCTTCGGCTCCGATAAAGTTGCGTCCAAATAAAGTCCAGTTCCAATGTCTGATATCTTTTCTGCACCACCAGAGTCAAGGATAACACGACTGTCAACAGCTGAGGCTACCTTTAGAGCAATCCTCGCTGGAAAGTTTGCTTTAATAAGGCCTGAAATAACGTTAGCAGAAGGTCTTTGTGTTGCTAGTACTATAGAGATTCCTGCAGCACGGCCTTTTTGCGCCAACAAGCAAAGCTTCTTTTGTATTGCTTTATTCTGCAAAGTTAGATCCGCCCACTCATCTATAACCAAGACAATCGGATTTATAGCACTTTTCTTCAGGAATTTTTCGTTATATTCCTTTGCGCTTCTAACCTTTGCTCTCTGCAGCTTTGTAAAGCGCTCTTCCATTATTTCTGTAATTTCATCAATTAGATCAATAGCGTCTTCTACAGAATGAATAATCTTCTCTACAGAAGGTGCTCCCTTGTAATGGGAAAACTCGACCATTTTTGGATCTACCAAATAGATCGTAGAGTTTTTTCCTATAAGGGACAAGATGAAGTTGTGAAGCAAAACACTTTTTCCAGAGCCGGTGGTTCCTCCGATTAGTATGTTCGGCATCTTGTTTAGGTCTAAACTCAACATATTGTTATGTGAGTCTATGCCCAGTGTAATTGGAATATAGTGATTTTCATTGAGTGACTCATAAATTTCGGAGAAAGATGGTGAAGGAATTTGCCCGGTCTGAACATGCATCCTATAGATGCCGTCACTCATTATGGTAGAGCCAGACGGATGAGTGTGTGCTAAAAGGGCAACTCCCAAATCTCTAAGGGCTCTATCCATCTTAGAGGCTCTCTCCCCCTGCTTCAACTTTATGTCATATATATCAAAATACTCCTTCTCCTCTAAAGAGACAGAGTCGACTTTTATTTTGAAGGCTCCGAGCAGATCAGTAAGGATTTCCTCCTTAGTCTTCTCGAAAATTTGAACCCGATTCTCGGCCAGCATTAGCGCTCCTTATTTCCTCTAGCATATCCTGCAGGGCCTCGCGATACCCTATGCGAGCAATATAGGCACCGTCCTTAGTTGGGTCAAGAGAAAACTTACTAGCCTCATCCTTGAGGGATCTGATAAGCTCATTATTTTTGGATATCTTATTTAAAATAAGGGAAATTACTTCTGCTTTGAAGCTCATTTAGCTCCCTGGTTCTTCTTAACTCTGCCGAGTTCTCTTCTTAACTCTCTAAGTTCTGCTTCAAGCTTTATGTTGTCATCTTTTAATTTCAAAGATGACCTTAGAGATAGGACTATTAAACCGAAGATGCCCTCGCCGGGGTTGTGTCCATCCAGTTCATCAGCGGCGACCAAGAGCCTATTCAAAATAGAAACAACGTTCTTATGATAACCGGGCGTTTGGTTGTCTGGATGAGTCTTATCTTTTAAAAGCCTCTTGAAATCATCAAACGCACTTTCTACACTATTTTGAGCTTTACTCTTTTTTGAGTCCATATATTTACTATTCGCGGGCATTCTTACGTCAGACATTAAAGTCCTCCTCTAACATGAGCATTATGTAGACTCCACATCTTTTATGCATTTTCAAAAATGCCTGTATTTCGCAAAGCCTTTCTTCGCTTATAATACCAAATTGTCTATACAAAAAGTTTATTATGTTTACGCATTTACTGCGATCATTGCACGGGGCATCAAAAAGTCCACAAGCATTTTCTAAAAATGGTATCAGTTTATCTTGGGTTTCTCTTTTGATCTTCGACAAACTTACTATCGGATTAACTATAGAGTTGCAACAGATAAATCCGGAATCCTCAACATGGCCATTGCAGCCAAACAATATAATGGCGTCCATTGCTTCTCCACCGGTATCATATAGTATGCTCTAGTTTGTGCTAAGCGACGACTATATCTTTTTAAATATAATTTCAATCAAATGTGGAACAGTGCAGTTTTCCATACTAATCAAAACAACATCTGTTCGAGAGCCCTGATAATTTTTTTGAGTTGCATTAAAATCTCCAACGCCGTCAAGTGTATTGCTTGTCGATGTAGCTACGTCGAAAGAAGCGGCAGCAAGCAGGTTAGTTCCTCCGTTCATTCCTTTTTCAAACCTAATGGTGCCCGTACCCTTTTCTCCAATCGGTCCTACTGCAATAGACTCGACTTCTGAACTTTCGTATGGGAATGAAAGCCTCTCTTGGATTGTATCCCCTGCGGCAGCACTAAATGTTAAGTTAAAAGAAGCTGAAGCAGCTATAGTTGGTCTAGTTTTAAATGCCATAATTCCTACCTACCACGTCCAGCTCAACCCAAGGCCTAGCACAAAAAGATCGTCAGCATTGTTATCATCAACATCTGTTGCGGCAAGGCGACTTACTTTAATGTGAATTAACCCATTTCCAGATATCCCGCCCTCTAAGGCCTTTGTTGGAAATTCAAAATTTTGCACAGATGTAGCGTTAGCAATGATAAACTTATGCTTTTCCTCCGCTCCCCACAATCCCCCAAAAGCTTCTGCATCAGAGATGACATTAACATCTGTACCGGGAGGGCTTATTCCATAGTGAAGATACATAACAACGTCCGAACCCGCTCCCTCTGGGACTGCGGTTCCCAATACATATATGGTTCCAGTAACATGAGTTGGTAGAGTTCCTGCGGGATCGCGCGGAACCTCAACGACCAAAGAGGCATATTCATCGAGGGCTCCATCGTATGCTCTTACACGCGCAGCAAACCCTGACGCTCCAGCTCCAGAAATAATATCTCTTGATTCAGGGGCGGCTGGAGAATGAGGAATCCATCTAAATGGATTTAACCACTCCCAACTTCTGCTCAACTTCAGTCCGTCAGTGCTCTTCTTTAAAGTTTCACCGTGAAGCTCTAGGCCAAATTGAGTTCCTGCCAGCTCAAGCCCCTCACCGTCAGCGGTATAGGTTGTATCTGTATCTGTGATTGTTGACTCAATTTTAACCGTGTCTGTTCCGGCAACTGCAGTTAGAGCTATCCCCGCTCCAGCAGCTAGAGTTACTGTGTCCGTAGCACCATCTGCGACTACTGGACCTCCAGACGCTGCGCCTCCGTCAGCCACAACGGCAATAGTTTCAAATAGATTCTGAGAACTACCAATTCCACCATCTGTATAGAAGTCTCCGTTAGCATCAATGCCGAGAGGAGTTCCTCCTGAGCCAGACTGAATTCCAACAATTCTAATCGGAGGATTGACCGTATCTTCAACATGAAGCCTTCTCGCTGGAGCAGATGATCCGATTCCTACGCGGGTATTCGTATAATCATATACAAATCCATTATCACCGCCAAAGGCTCCCGCTTGATTAAATTGAACATTCGTATTTACACCGCCAGCAGATGAGGATAGATCTAAGTAGTACTTCTTTTCTCCCGTCCCAGTATTTTCAATAAACTCTGGAATGGCCAAGTGAACTAAGTCTGCACTTGCGGCGATAGCTGCGGCTCTTCTGGCGGCTGGAGAGCCATAAACCTGATCAGAATAGCTCTGAACATTTATGTACTGTACAGCGGGAGTGGTTCCGTTGAACCCTCCAAGGTTTGCGTGAGGCAATTGGCCTCTAACGTGAGCGCCATCAGTGAGAAGGATTTTGGATGCTCGTCCATCAGCGTGAGTGCCATCGTGAACATGTCCAAATACAAGAGGATGAAACTCATCTACATTAGAATTCGAACCATACTCACCACCGAATACTCGGTTCATCACATCTGCGGTAACGATTGTTATAGCAGATGTATATCTGGTTAATTTTGTATCGTTGTTATCGGCCATTATTACTTACGATTTTTGAAATACTTCTTTATTTTATCGCTAATCCGAAATTTAACTGACTGATAGGAATCTAACATCATTTCCTCTTGAGTCTTTGGATTTCTAACTGGCCTTGGCGCATGAGTGTACAAATAATATTTTCCGAAGCCTACAATGGAAACTTCTCCACCTTCTTCTAGTCCTTCAATAATAGATTCTATTGTGGCCTCTAAGACTTGATACGCTTCCTTCTGAGACAAAAGTGTCTTAGAGGCTATTCTTTTTGCTAATTCTTTTTTATTCATCATAAGCTTGACCTATCATTTTCACACGCACGCGTATATACGCATGTGTGCCATGTCTATAAATCTTTAATTATTAATAGCAAATCAGAGGATATCGCTGTCAAACTCACCAGTATGTTTTCTGGATTTTGCAAGATCAACTTCTAGCTCTTCTGGCTTTTTCAAATAATAATCATAGATTACAACTAGGTCCGCTTCCTCCATGCTCTTGGGATCAATTCCATAATTTTCATATATTTCATTTACTTTTTCTGCCACCTTTGGCAGAGTTCCCTTTTTATCTAGCATGGCCCATGAACCCATCATTTTTCGTCTGCTTTTTTAACAATTTGTCTACAAACATTTATCATATCTTCTACTGGCATTTTTAGCTTTAGAGAGTTAATGCAATAAGCACACCATACCACATTGCCCTTTATATATCCTTTCTCTGGAATTACACAGTCCAAAGACATCTTAAACGGATCATGTGTTCTGGCCGCATCAGTCTTGACAATGTTGAGATTGATGCCCGAGTAATGACATTTTCCGCTCTGTTCTTCAAACAGATCGATGATATACTTTTTGGTGATACTAAAGGGAAGACTTCGTTTGGAAGCCCTCTTCCTTGCATTCTTAAGAGAGGTTCCAAACATAATGTTTGGATACTCTATGCATTTTTCTCTCCAACCCAAACCGCTCTACTCCTCTCCTAATGGTTTGTTAAAGACATTCACCGTAACGCGATGTCCGTTCTTAGCTCCAGCCGCCTTGACTACCGCTCTTAGTGCGGCAGCTATACGACCCTGCTTTCCAATTACCTTCCCAACATCTTCTCTTCCGACCTTAACCTCTAACAGAATTCCTTTTTCAGATTCTGTCTGGCCTACCTGAACCGAAGACTCATCATCAACAATATTCTTTACCATTTCGACCAACAGTGCCTGTACGTTTTCCATTTAGTTCTCCCTTATACTTATTACTTGCGATGCTTCTTCTTCTTTTCTTGGAACCGTTAACTCCAGAAGGCCATCCTTCATTGAGGCGGACGTTCTGCTGACATCAAATATCTTATTTATATAGAATCTAGTCTTAAAATTTCTTCGAGCTATACCTCGGCTAATCAATCCTTTTTGAACAACAATATTTGGCGCTTTTGCCGGATATTCTTCCAAATCAGGGTCCGGCATATGCTCTATTGCTTCTAGCTTATTTCCAGAACCAGTGATCTGGATCTCATTACCCTTCGCAGCCAGCGTAACATCTCCAGGGGAATAGCCCGCTAAGGCAAATGCCATATGGAATCCACTCTCGTCACACCACTGGTCACACCTTGGAAACTTTCCCGATGATGAAACCTTTTTATTAGAAGATACCTCCCTAAAGAATTCATCATCTGTCCACAACAAGTCTAGAACTCTAGCCGGAATCGACACTCTACTAACATCTTTCATATCAAATTATTCCTCTTCCTCATTCGGGGTATCAAGATTAGCGGCAATTGAATTTGCCGCATCAACAATATTGTGAATTGACCAACTTACAACGCTCGTGATTGAGCCGCCGATTATTGGATTTATGTCGAAATATAGGGATAAAAGTGCTCCGACCCAAAAGCCAGTACACATGGAGCAGTTTACAAGCTTCCCGAGAAATACGCTTCGGGATAAGAAGCTCCTTGGTGAGGCCATAATATCAGATGCAACAATTATAAGAGTCATTCCGGCGGAACTTAAACAAAATATTAACAGCTCAATCAGTTGCATCAGGTTATCCTCTTCCATAATATACTTTATTATATTTTAATAATCAAGTATATTTGAATGTCTCATCATAGTTCTCTGAGCGGGTCACGAACTTTTGCAAAGCTTTTGCCCGGAAAGCCGCTCGACGTGGTTCCTTCACGTCCATCCTCGAAGGCCGCTCCCGTCTGTCGTGTCAAGACACGTTGCAGATTCCTTTTCACAAGTCTCAATTAAGCGATCTAGATACCACTTTGCCTTCCTTAAATCTTCCAAAACGTTATCATGCTTTTTTCCTGCTCTGGATATATACTTAACAGTATTGCCCAGATGAAATCCTAAATTCCAAGCTTCGATGACCTTAATCGTTTCATAGACTGAGGAGTCTCCTTGGGCAGCACCACTCTGATAGTGATTCGGATGTTTTACATTACTCATTTACCTTCTCCTTATTTATAGATAATTTATTTCGTCAATCACTTCTTGCCACTCTTTAAATGTTATTTTAAAAGAATATCTAAGTCTTTGACATCCACAATTCCATGGATGATTCCTTATCCATGATAATAACATATCGTCAAACTGATAACCAGTACACCTTACTACTGCTCCAAAATCATTACATGGAACAGAATATAAATGTTCATATGATTTATTTTCTTTCATAATGTATAAACTGCCAAAGTGAAAACACAACTAGGCGGGGATTTTATACAGGAAGAGGAGTAATTAAGATTGCACAAAAGTGGAAGTGCAAAGACTGTGATTGCAACTGGAAAGTAAAAATATAAATTATCGTAGCTGAGAGAAATCTCCTCGCAGCACTTTCTTTAGGGTTGCTTTCTTTCCAGTCAAATGACAAGTTACTCTGTTATCCGGAAAGTTATATGTCCGAATCTTATCTCCACGCATTCCGGAGCCAATCTGATTCTTTCTCTTTTTCGCAATAGCACTTGAGGCTTTATCCTCCCTTTGCTGTAAGAGTCTTGCTCTCAACAGGGCTAGCGCAAGCTCTTTGTTTAAGTGCTGTGAGCGCTCTGCCTCTACACGAACCGAGGTTTTAGTCGGTAAATGTGTAAGTTGAACAGCAGAGTCTGTCGTGTTTCTATGCTGACCGCCAGCCCCTGAGCCTCTGCATGTTTTGTATTCTAAATCTTTTAAGTTAATAACCAGCTGCTTTAGAGTTGGCTCTTGCAAAATAGCAACCGTTACTGTGCTTGTATGAACTCTGCCTTTTCGCTCACTTGGAGGGATTCTTTGATGGCGATGGCCTCCCGGCTCATTTTGAAAAAGCCGCCTAGCATTCTTTCCTTTAATTTGAGCACAAATATAACCGGGCCGTAAGTCCAAGACTTCGCAGCTAAAGACGCTCCCGCACACACATCTTGACGTATGCTCCGAATTGAATGTTTACTAAATCTTTTGCGTCTCTACCGCCTTCGGCGGCTCTAATTTCTAATATAATAGAATTCATCTTTACCTTCCATGTTTGCTCCGATTTAATATCGGAAGCCATAAATATTTTACCTAGAATAATCTCCGTCAACAATCCAATTTTCAATCCACGTATCTATTCTTCGGTCGTCTGCTTCGTTTTCACAAATAAATTCATCTGCCGATTCTTCTGACGAAAATACACCAAGAACTCTCGGGTCCTCATGGACCCACTGCTCCATAACGATATAAACTGTCATTCTCAATCTCCTATAGCGGTTCTAAAGTTGGCTTTGACTTAAGGACATAAGCCGAGATCTCTGCCTCTTTAAAGACTTCTATTATTTCTTGTTTGCTAAACTCATCTGTTTTATACAATTCTTGCTTCAACTCTTCTGGGGCCAACACTTTTTCGTATTGAACTTCTGTTACCTGAAAATCCGCTGTGTCGATATCTTTGCTGAGGATATAGTAGATACTCTTAGATCTATATTTAGTTTTCTTAGACATGCATCATGACCTTTCTTTTGGATAAACATAGACAAGGGTATTGTTGTTAAAAAGTCTTACCTCGCCGGATGGAAGATCTGTTAGTCCAACGATTCTCACACAAATGGTGCTGCCCAGATGTGATCCATTGTTGGCTCCAGTCTCTGTTCCAATCATCCACCTTGCTCCTGAATCATCCCAAAAGAATTTATCGTTGCCTTC